>Ga0247727_10003592_pt1 | contig 34062 bp, 25 predicted proteins | sample WisWelCaveWW1625_FD_202498 | JGI IMG/M metagenome (GOLD analysis project Ga0247727, IMG submission 202498) | Biofilm microbial communities from Wishing Well Cave, Virginia, United States - WW16-25 | ecosystem: Environmental > Aquatic > Deep subsurface > Groundwater > Cave microbial mat | place...
GCGCCTCCATCGCGGCAAATATTGCCGAAGGCTGTGGCCGAGATAGTGATGCCGAGTTTGCGCGCTTCTTGCGAATTGCCGGAGGCTCTGCCAGCGAAACGGAGTATCATCTGCTGCTTTCCAAAGATCTTGGCTTCCTTTCTTTGAGTGAATATGAGCCTCTTGCAACCGAAGTCGTAGAGGTCAAACGTATGCTGACGTCGTTCATCAAAAAACTAAGTTAGCTATCAGCCGTCAGCTTTCAGTTTTTAAGCTGAAGGCTGATAGCTGAAAGCTAATAGCCGAAAGCTAAAATGAACCTCGAGTTCCACATTGAAGAGTTGCATCTAGAAGGTTTTTCGTTTCGTGATCGCCATTTGATCGGCGCGGCTATCGAGCGTGAATTAGCGCGTTTGTATGCAGAGCGCGGCGCAGCGCCCTCCCTCTTGTATGATCGCGAGGTTGCGCAACTCAATGCCGGAGCCTTCAACGTTGCGCCGAACGCGAGGCCCGAAACGATTGGCGCGCAAGTAGCGCAAGCGGTGTATGGAGGGCTGCAATCATGGGCGCCTTGAAAAATTCTTCTGCAAAAACCGAGAAGAAGCCGGAGTTCATGACTGCCCCGCAAGGGTTGCTGCAACGCAAGTGCGCGTGCGGCAACAATGCCGGCTTGGATGGTGAGTGCGAAGAGTGTCGCAGCAAAAAGTTGGGATTACAACGGCGCGCAGCGAGCAACGCCGAGCCGGCTTCCATTCCGCCGATTGTACACGAAGTGCTGCAATCTCCCGGCGAGCCGTTGGATGCGCACGCGCGCGCTGCGATGGGATCCAAGTTCGGCCATGATTTCAGCAAGGTGCGCGTGCACGCGGATGCAAAGGCCGCGGAGTCCGCGCAGGCGGTGAATGCGTTGGCGTATACGGTTGGCAGAGACGTTGTGTTTGGCGCCGGGCAATTTGCGCTGTCATCAAATGAAGGCACAAAATTGCTTGCGCACGAGTTGACGCACGTGGTGCAGCAAAGCTCGAATCCAACAAGCTCCCAGCCTGTGTTGGCGAAATTTTCAACCGAGCAAAACGATGCCAAAGAAAGAGAAGCGGAGTCGGCTGCAACGTCTGTGTCGAGTGGAGGCGCGATAAACTCGCCTTCGAGCAAAAGCGAGCCAGCGCTGCAACGTGACGCGAATGAAGACGAGGAACGCCTGCGTTTGACCACGCCCCAACTCGGCTTTCGCCGATCTGGCCCGCGTTTGCTGCCCGAAGAAGAGACCCGACTTCAGCTCGATCCCGAGATCGAAGCGCAAATGCGAGCCATGCAATTCACGCGCAGAAAATTGTCGCGCGATCAAATCTTGCCTGCGTTGCTGAATTTGGATCCCGATTTGATATTTGGAACACAGCCGACACCCTCGTTGCAAAGTTTACCGACTGCGCCGAAACCTCGGCTGGCTCCCACTGGTTCGGAGCCAACCGAACTACGACCGGCAACGATTGGGGATGTTATTAGGGCGTTAATAAAAACTTCGGCAATGAAAAGCGCGCTCGCAGATCTAAGCACACGAGCGGAATCCGTAATGAGAAGTTTATCAACCGGGGAAAAAGCTTTGGTGATTACAGGCAGCGCGGTTATTGCCGCAGGCGCATTGGTCGGCGTGATCTCCAATCCCGAGGCGCGCAGTTTCGTGCTTGAGAAATTGGAAGATCAAGCGATTCCGATTCCCGGTGTTCGCGGTTTGAGCTTTCAGTTTCGTGTTACGGGCGACAATCCCGAGGTGATTTTCAATCTGAACGTCGGGCAATTTCTGCCGGCAGAGTTTGGGTTTAGATAGAAAACCAGAGCTTCATATGAACGCACGAGCTTTATCACGATCATCGTCTAAGCTCGCATTCAGCCCCGTTGCTGGAAACTTGCTGCAACGCAAATGCGCGTGCGGCGGCAATAAGGGTTTGGATAGCATGTGCGAAGAATGTCGCAGCAAACGCTTGCAGCGCCGCTCCTCAAACGGCGTTGAGCCGACAACCGTGCCGCCGGTTGTACACGACGTGCTGCGCTCACCCGGCCAGCCGCTTGATCAGCAAACACGCGCGCTCTTTGAGCCGCGCTTCGGACATGATTTCAGCAAGGTGCGCATGCACAATGATGCGAAAGCGGCGGAATCGGCGCGGGCAGTGAACGCGTTGGCGTATACGAGCGGGAGTGACATCGTATTCAGCGCAACACAATATCAGCCCGCGTGCAATAGCGGGCGATCTCTGCTGGCACATGAGCTCACTCACGTTATACAGCAGACGCAAAGTTCATCGGCAAAGCCTCTCTCCACGCTTCCGCCGAGCCGTGCGATTGCAGCGGTCAATCGGCCCGGCGATGCTTTCGAATGCGAAGCCGATCACGTTGCCAGGCAGTTGGTTGCCGGAACCGTTCCGGAGCAAATCACGCGGCCGGAAATTTCCGGAGCGGCCTATCCGATCATACAACGAGACTTGGCTTTGGAACCTCCGGTCGATGTTGCAGTGCAGCCTGATTTAACCGAGGTGGAAATTCAAGAAGCGATTGCTTTCAATCGCAGAAGCTATAATGAAGACAGTATCCGATTGATTCAAGACGTTGTCGGCGCGGAGCCGACCGGAGTTCTTGAGGCGGAGACCATTCGTTTCATTGCGGTATTTCAAGAACAGTTCGGCCTGCAAAAGGACGGCAAAGTGGGTGATGATACCTTCGAGTTGATCAACCAGGAGCTCACCGCGGAAGGCGCACCGACTGAAAACTGCCTGACCATGTTCAGAGTCACCGGGCCTTCTTCGCCTCTTGACTTGAGAGTCGCGGGGCCTGGTTTAGCCGATATCTTTTCACGCTTCGACGTCGATATTATGTTTTCATCGAGGTGCAATTGCAGCGAGTTTGAATATCGCCAGTTCATTTGCGGCAACGCGACAAGAACGCGAGGCGGAACAACGACTCCTCAAAATCATCTCTTCACCAATTTGCCGACAGGAAGCCTTCTTCCTTGCCCGGACTGGCATGAAGACGGTGATACCAGCAATGTGCCGCCGCGTTACGGACATAGAAACCAACCTGCAGGCACGAATCCCGTGGATCGTTATTTAGACGATCAGGGCAATGTGAACCAAGCGAACGGCTGCCGCTATGAGAGTTTTGATATTCCAGGGTTGTTTAGCGTTCCCGTACAAACGGGAGATCAGTTTGATTTTGACATTCGATTCTTTGGCGACGTTCGAAGAGCCGGCCATGGCAGAGTCGATCGAAGATTTTGGGCTGTCAGGGACACGACTACGATTCCCTGATTTGCCGTGAATGAATGACATCAAGCACGTCCGCAATACAAAACCGCTAACTGACGAGCGAAAGTGAAAGAATCCTTTCAAAAAAAGCCGGGGCATAGCATTCCAACCGCACCTAACGGGTTTCTGCAGCGCAAATGCGCCTGCGGCGGCAATGCGGGATTGGATGGATTGTGCGAAGACTGTCGCAACCAAAAAATGGCGCTCCATACTCGCGCCCCAAACGATGTCGCGCCAAGAATGCTACCAACGAATAGCGTTGAAATGCGCCAAGCTAGGCCAGAATCGCTCACGACCGGGGCCAGCAAAGATTTACTTGGCCGTGATTTCAGCCAAGCAAGAATATACCCAAATGAGTTTTCAAATGACCGCGCCGGGGCTGCACTGCCGGGTGTTGAAAATCCCGTTTCAAAAGAACGCTTCGAAAATGATCCGATTCATCGACCAATCATAGAAGATTATCGTCGCCAACATGGCTTGCCCGAAGGCGGCGTTGATGAATCCGGCCAAGCCATTGGCCCCTCGGATGCTGAAATCAAATATGGTCAGCTTGCGCCAAGCCCATCTTCTGTATTCTACGTTTCATTCGTGAACGCAGCGCCGCCGGCAACTCCGGATCATTCGCAGTCGAATCCGGGCCCGAACAGAGCCGGGGCGAATCGCGCCGGCTATACGAGAGTGCGCAATAATAAGCGCATGAGCATTGCGTGGGATAATTTGCCGGCGCTGAATGACGGCCGGCTTCCGTTGTTCGCCCAGTCGGTCAACATTTTTTACCGGCTTGATCCCATCGAAGTTTTTGTGTCATCGGACTATGCTGAGAGAAGCTGCCCATATCGCGTGACCTTATCACATGAGCGATCGCACGTTGAAGCGTTCACGCGGATATTTCATGCGAGCCGCGCTACACTGATTGCCGCTCTCGCTAGCGTTTCAGTTCCAACTCGAAATAGCCCTATTGTCGTCGATCCAGCCAATGTCTCACAGATACAGGATGAGATCGGAGAGAGATTGCGGCAAGTTATCATACAGCATACGGCGAATTTGGTGCAGCAATTGGAAGCTGATAGGGATAGCAAAGATTCTTCAACCGCGTACGCCGCAGTACATCGGCAGTGCCCAAGCAATGAATGGTAGAGTCACGTGACATCTTGATAAAGGCAAAGCCCCATGTCCACCACATACTTCGGCCCGCGCTTGATCAAAGGCGCGCTCATCAGCATGAACCCGGTCATTCCCATTCCCAACGTGATCCTGTTTCAATATAACCCGGACATGTTGACGCGGACTTTGGAAGCGCGCTCGAGTGGAGGCGGCGAAAACAGCGATCGCACCGAAGCGTTTCGTCTCACCGGGCCACCCAAAGAAACGATCAAACTCAAAATCGAGATCGATGCTGCAGACCAGCTCGAGCGCGGAGATCCTTTGGCCAAGCTTTCGGGTTTGGGCCCGGCGCTCGCGGCGCTGGAGCTGATGCTCTATCCCAAAAGCGCGACGATTATCGGCAATGCCATCGCGGCTAAAATCGGCATACTCGAAATCATTCCACCGGAAGCGCCGCTCACCGTGTTCGTGTGGGGCTTGCAGCGCGTGGTGCCGGTGCGCTTGACCGGCTTCAGCATCACCGAGGAGGCGTACGATCCTTTGCTCAATCCCATTCGCGCCTTTCTCGATCTTTCGTTGCAAGTGCTCACGTCAAATGATTTGAAAGATACCAGCATCGGCTACAGCCTGTACGTGGCGCATCAAATCGCCAAAGAAGTTTTGGGAACATTGAACCTGGCCTCGGGCGTGGGCACGATCGGCGCGTCGCTCAAATTTTAGCTTTTAGCTATCAGCTATCAGCTATCAGCTATCAGCTATCAGCAAAAAACTGACTGCTTATAGCTGATGGCTGAAAGCTGACGGCTGAAAGCTGACGGCTGAAAGCTGACGGCTGAAAGCTGAAAGCTGACGGCTGAAAGCTGACGGCTGAAAGCTGAAAGCTGACGGCTGAAAGCTGACGGCTGAAAACTGAAAGCTGACGGCTGAAAGCTGACGGCTGAAAACTGAAAGCTGACGGCTGAAAGCTGAAAGCTAATAAAGAGGTGAATCATGTTTGACGTCAACAGCCGCTATCATGAAATTCCTATCGCGGAATTGATCACACCGGAAGGCCGCAAGATCGTGTATGTGCGCCGCCGCTTCATTCCGCCTGCGCCGACCTCCGTGGCGTTGGCCGAGCATAGCGTCACCGAAGGCGAGCGTTTGGATAATATCACCGCGCGCTACATCGGCGATCCCGAACAGTTCTGGCGCTTTTGCGATGCCAACAACGCCATGAAGCCCGAAGAGTTGGAAGCGGTTGGCCGCCGTTTGCGCGTTCCCACGCTGGAGGGCTTTTGAGCCATGCCCGATCTCGGCGTTCGACTCTTGCTCTTGCTCGGCAAAACCGTGCCGCTGCCCGCGCCGTTTGCAGTGATGGACGCGTTTACCGAGCTCGAGGTCACCAACAACGACCGCGAGCGCGACGGCTTTCAAATCAAATTCACGCTCGGCAAAGACACGCCACTGGATTATAGCCTGCTCAAGAGCGGCGCTTTGGATGCCGGCAATCGCATCGTGATTTCGGTAATTTTCAACTTCGCGCCGCAAGTGCTCATCGACGGCGTCATCACGGATCATCAAATCACGCCCAGCAACAAGCCGGGCGAATCCACGCTGGCAGTGACGGGCGAGGATATCAGCGTGAAGCTCGATTTGGAGGAGCGCGATGAAACTTATCCCAATCAACCCGACTCGATTATCGTGACGAAAATTCTGGCGAACTACGCGGCGCTGGGAATCATTCCGAAAGTGACGCCGACCACCGACGTGCCGCTGCAAACCGAGCGCATTCCTTCGCAGCAGAAAACGGATTTGGTTTACATTCGGGAACTGGCGCAGCGCAACGGCTTTGTGTTTTTCGTGGAGCCGCTCACGCCCGGAACTTCAACGGCATATTGGGGGCTCGACAATCGTTTGGGATTGCCGCAGCCCGCGCTCTCGATGAACATGGCCGGACAAACGAACGTGGATTCGCCGATGAATTTTCGTTTCAATGCGCTTGGCCCGGTTGCGCCGGAGATCAAAATCGTGGAGCCGAATACCAAGATCACGATTCCGATTCCGGTGCCAAGTGGTTTGCGTCCCCCGCTCTCACGCAGGCCTGCGCCCGCGTTGCGCAGGACCCTGCCGCGCAACACCGCAAATCAAAATTCCATTCAAGCCGGATTGCGCGGCGTCGCTTCGACGAGCCAAGCTTCGGATGCCGTGAGCGCAAGCGGTGAAATCGATGCGGTGCGTTACGGCACCGTGTTGCGCGCGCGGCGATTGGTCGGCGTGCGCGGCACCGGCGAAACTTACGGCGGCATGTATTACGTGAAGCAAGTCACGCATCGCATCAAGCGCGGCGAGTACAAGCAGAGTTATTCGCTCACGCGCGAAGGCTTGGGTTCAATAACCCCGGTGGTGCGGCCATGAACGGACAAGGCCCGCCTTTCTATGGCAAGTTTCGCGGCCTCGTGACCGACAGTCGCGATCCGCTTTTTTTGGGAAGGATTCGCGCGAAGGTGCAAGACGTGCTCGGGCCGAATGAAAGCGGGTGGGCCATGCCCAGCTCACCCTATGCCGGTGATGGTGTGGGATTGTTTCTGCTCCCGCCGACGAATGCTTCGGTGTGGATCGAGTTCGAGCACGGCGATCCCGAATATCCGATTTGGTCCGGTTGCTTCTGGGCCCAAGGCGAGTTGCCTGCAAACCCGGCAGCGGCGGAGAAGAAGGTGCTCAAGACCGATACGGGCACGATCACGATCGACGACACGCCCGGCGCGGGCGGCATTACGATTGAGACCACGAGCGGCATGAAGATCGTGATGAACACACAGGGTATTGAAATCAACAACGGGCAAGGCGCAACGATCAAACTCAACGGCCCGAAAGTTTCCGTGAATGAAAGCGCATTGGAAGTGACGTGAGTTTGCAGCTTTTAGCTGTCAGCTTTCAGCTAACAGCTTTCAGGAGGCAGCTTTTAGCTGTCAGCTTTCAGCTAACAGCTTTCAGGAGGCAGCTTTTAGCTGTCAGCTTTCAGCTAACAGCTTTCAGGAGGCAGCTTTTGCTGAAGGCTAACGGCTGAAGGCTGAAAGCTGAAGGCTGAAAGCTGAAGGCTGAAAGCTAATAGAGTTCACACCAACCTTAACTTTAGAGGAAAGTCACAATGCCCGGCTTTCTTTTACACCAAGGCGCAACCGTGCTCTGCCTTCATGCCGGACAAGCGCAGCCTGCGAGCGTGTTTCCGCGCGTGAAAGTGAGCAGTCAAGCGATCGTGACGCAGCCGACGATGTACACGATTTCCGGCTGCACCTTGCCCACGCCGCCGGCAGCAAACGGTCCGTGCGTTACTGCGACGTGGGTTACTGCAGCCACGCGCGTGCGCGCCGGAGGCATTCCGGTGTTGTTGAAAGATAGCCAAGCCGTTTGCGCACCCACAGGCACGGGTTTGAACATCGTGGTGATGCAGGTGAGGGTAAAAGGGACATAGAGCTATCAAGCTATCAAGCTATCAGCTATCAGCTTTCAGCTTTCAGCTATCAGCTTTCAGCTTTCAGCCGATAGCTTTCAGCAAAAGCTGAGAGCTAATAGCTAACAGCTGAAAGCTGACGGCTGAAAGCTGACGGCTGAAAGCTGACGGCTGAAAGCTAAAACGCAACGAGAAAAACCATGACCAATATCGACTTCCCTTTTCATTTTTCCGATCAAGGCCGCACGGCGTTGACGAGCGACGACGATCACATTCGTGACATGATCGAACAGTTTCTCTTCACGAATCCCGGCGAGCGCGTGAACCGTCCGGATTTCGGCAGCGGGCTGCTGCAAATGGTCTTTGCGCCGAACAGCCCGGAGCTGGCTGCGGCTTTGCAATTCACCATTCAAGCGGGATTGCAACGCTGGCTGGGCGATTTGATCGAGGTGCAAGCGCTCGAAGTGAGAAGCGAGGACGCGACACTGCGGGTAGCATTGCAATATCTCGTTCGCCGCACCGGCGAGCGGCGCACGGAATTTTTTGAGCGGAGCACGGCACGATGAACGACCCTATTCTGGCCTGCCAAGACGAACAACGCCGTCATATCGTGCGCGAGCACAAAAAGAACGGCCTCGATTACCTCGAAGTGAGCAACGATCAACTCACGCTCACCGTACATTTGCTGGCCGCCGCGCCGGCGAATTTGACCCTCGAAAACATTCGCCTCACCGGCGGGCGCCGCGCTTCGGCCCAAGACATTCATCTCATAAACTTCGAGCTTTGCGAACAAGGCGAGCATTCCGAACAAGACACAGATGATTGTTTCATGCTTACCGTTGACCGGCCGGGAGATTTTTCCAACTACACGTTGAGCGTGATTCAATTGGATGCCGAAGGCAAAGCGCACCCGTTCCCGGGTTTCGATCAACGTTATTACCAGCTCGATTTCACCTTCAAAGCCAATTGCCCCAGCGAGCTCGATTGTAAAACTCCAATCGTGTGCCCGACGCCGGCGCACTTGAAACCGGACATCGACTATCTTGCGAAAGACTACGCGAGCTTTCGGCAGTTGATGCTGGACCGTCTCGCGCAAACCATGCCTGATTGGAAAGAACGCCACGTTCCCGATCTCGGCATCGCGCTCATTGAAACCCTGGCCTATGTCGGCGACCATCTCAGCTACTATCAAGATGCGGTGGCGACCGAGGCCTATCTCGCCACGGCGCGGCAGCGCATCTCCGTTCGCCGTCACGCGCGTTTGGTGGATTATCTCGTACACGAAGGCTGCAACGCGCGCGCTTGGGTCACGGTGGAAATGAGTCAGGATCAAGCGCTCGAAGCGGCGCAACTGCAATTCGTCACAAAGCTCCCCAATGCGCCGGTCCCGGGCGTGATTATCAAACCGGAAGATTTGGAACCCCTGCCGGCAAATAGCTACGAAGTTTTTTTGCCGCTCTTTTGGAACGCCGGCAACAGCGCTGCCGATCAGGCGAAGCTCATTCATTTTTACCAAGACCACAATCGCATACGCTTTTACACGTGGGATGATCACGAGTGCTGCCTGCCGGCCGGCGCGATCTCGGCAACGCTGTACGGCCAACTGGCGAATGAAAATCAAAATTCCTTCCCCACGGAGCAAGCCCGCCAATCGCAAGGAGCGCCGCGTTTGCGCTTGAAAGAAGGCGACGTGCTCATCTTCGAAGAAGTGATCGGGCCGAAGACCGGCGATCTCGACGACGCGAATCCGAGCCGGCGCCATGCCGTGCGTCTCACCAAAGTAGAGCCCGGTTTCGACGCGCTCCATGATCCGCCCAAACCCATTGTTGAGATCGCATGGGCGCAAGAAGACGCGCTGCCTTTTCCGCTTTGCCTTTCGGCGATCGGCCCGGCGCCGGAGTGCAGGCGGATCGAGAACATCAGCGTGGCGCGCGGCAACGTCGTGCTCGTGGATCATGGCCGCCGCGTGCATGATAAGCCGCTCGGCAAAGTCGCGGTGAAGTCCAGGAACATCCGCTGCAAAAAAGCCGAACGCCCGGAAGATACGGTCATCGAGCCGGAAACTTTTCGGCCCGTGTTGCAAGAGGCGCCGCTCACCTATAGCCAGCCGATCACGGCCGCGCAAACTTCCGCAAAGGATTTGATCGCCAACGATCCCGGCCAAGCCCTGCCGCAAATTGGGTTGGAAGGATTTTGCTCCGCGCCCGGCGGCGTGGTGAAAATATCATGGACGCCCGTGCTAGACCTTTTCGAGAGCTTGCGTTTCGATTGCCATTTCGTGGTGGAGATGGACAACGAAGGCCGGGGCCATTTGCGTTTCGGAGACAACGAGCTTGGACGAAAGCCCGAAGCCGGCACGAGCTTCAAAGCTTCGTATCGCATCGGCAACGGTCTCGCCGGCAACGTCGGCGCGGAAGCGATTGTGCATGCCGTCTATCCCGGCTTGGAAGGGCTCGAACTGACGCCGCGCAATCCGTTGTCCGCGCAAAGCGGCGTCGAGCCGCAGCCCATGGCCGAAGTGAAACTCTTCGCGCCCTCGGCGTTTCGCAAAAAGTTGGAGCGCGCCGTGACCGCGGAGGATTATGCGCGCCTTGCCGGACAGCACCCTCGCGTGCAACGCGCCGCCGCAGCTTTGCGCTGGACCGGCAGTTGGTATGAAGTGCTGGTGGCGATCGATCCTTTCGGCCAAGTCGAAGCCGAGCAAGCGCTGCTCGATGAGATCGCCGAATATCTCTTTCGCTTCCGCCGCATGGGCCATGACCTGCGCGTGGCGCGCGCGCAATATGTGCCGCTCGATATTGCGATGATCGTGTGCGTGCTGCCGGGTTATTTGCGCGGCCACGTCAAAGCCGCTTTGCTCGAGGTCTTCGGCAACGGCCCGGCCGCTGCGGGATTAAGCGAGGGCCACAAGGGCTTTTTCCACCCCGACAATTTGACGTTCGGCCAGAGCATTCGTCTCAGCAAGCTCGTTGCACTGGCGCAGGCTGTGCCCGGGGTCGAAAGCGTGAGCGTAACCAGATTGGAGCGCCTCTTCGAAGGACCGAATCAAGAAATCGATAACGGCATTCTGCCGCTCGGCCTTCTGGAGATCGCGCGCTTGGATAATGATCCGAGCTTTCCCGAGAACGGGAGATTGGAGCTCGATATGCGAGGTGGAAGATGAGTGCAACGTGTACCTGCGGCTGTTGTGAAGGCACCGAAAAACTGACGCCAGCGCTCCTTGCGAACCGGCCCGGCTTGCAGAGCCTGGCTTATCGCGTGGGCACGCACGCCACGTTTTTTGAAACGATGCTGGCGCGCCTTTCGGATTTGGAGCTCGATGATCCCGACGTCCGGAACGTTCTCAATCCTTTGCAAGCGCTGAAAACGCGCATGCGCGAGGATCCCTCGATTGCGCTGCTGGATGCGTGGGCGATCGTTGCGGACGTGCTCACGTTTTATCAAGAGCGCATTGCCAACGAAGGCTATTTACCCACGGCCAAAGAGCGGCGCTCGATTTTGGAGCTGGCAAATTTGGTGGGATACCGGCTCAGGCCCGGCGTGGCCGCGAGCGTTTATCTCGCGTTCACGATGGAGAAAGGATACGAGGGCGAGGTTCCAACCGGTGTGCGCAGCCAAAGCGTTCCCGGCCCGGGCGAGTTGCCGCAATCTTTCGAGACCGCAGAGAAAATCAAGGCGCGCGCCGCGTGGAACGAGCTGAAGCCGCGCATGAGCCGGCCGCAGGAGATCACATTCAGTGCCAGCATTACTGCGGACAAGACCGACGTGCGCAACTTGGACTTCCTTTATTTGAAAGGCACGGCCACGAACCTCAAGCTCAATGACGTTCTGCTCTTTGTGCTCAAGCAAACCAACGGTACGGTCAGCCGAACCCACACGCGCCGCATCACGAAAGTCGAAGCCCAGCAGGCCGCGAATCGCACGAAAATCACATTGGATAATCAGCCCACGTCCGGTGATCCGCCTCTACAAACCACCTTTACGCAGTTCTTTCGAAGGCTGATCGAGCGGCGTCGCGCCGTGACTATTCCACCTGCGAACCCGGCTCGTCTTTCGCGCAATCTCGCCAAAGGCATCAGCGAGCGCTCGGATTTGATTCCGAATCTCGCCACGCAAATCGAGCGCAATGCGAAAGGCCAGGCGTATCAAGCCTGGCAAGTCGCGAACGTGACGGCCGGGAACACGATCGAAGTTTATGCGATGCGCTTGCAAGCTGCGCTCTTTGGGCATAATGTGCCCAAAAAAGTGACCTTCCAATCGACTGGGAAACCCTGTGAACCTTCTCTGTGGGAGGAATGGACGCCCGAAGGTGAAAATGGTGATAAAATTTTTCTTGATAATTTTTATGACGGAATCGGAGTTGAAGACTACTTGCTGATCCGAAAGCCGGGAGCGTCGCCAAAGTTTTTTGTCGTGGTTGGAACAGAAGAACAAACCCGCGCGGCATACGGAATAAGCGCAAAAACTACGTTGATAACACTAAAGCTGCCTGGCGGCCAGAATTGGTGGGATCCTGCTGCATCCTTGGACTTTAGCATAATTCGCGGCACCGTTGTCTACGCCCAAAGCGAGCGCCTGGAATTGGCCGAAACGCCGATGACGGAATCCATCGGCGCACAAAGCGAAGATGAAGCCACCGACCCTCGTCGCATCGAATTGAATGCGGTCTACGACGGCTTGGAATCCGGGAGATGGCTGATGGTTTCCGGCGAGCGCAACGATATCCCGGGCGTCGAAAGCGTCACCGCTCGCGAGCTGGTCATGCTCGCCGGCGCCACTCAGGAGTTCGATGAAAATTTGCCGGGCGATACAACCCACACCGTTTTACAACTGGCCAATGAGCTGGCGTTCCGCTACAAGCGCGATAGCGTTGCCATCAATGCCAACGTTGCGCGCGCCACGCACGGCGAAACCCGCAACGAAGTTTTGGGCAGCGGCGACAGCAGCAAAGCCTTTCAACAATTCGCGCTGCGCCAAGGGCCGCTCACTTATGTTTCTGCGACGACTCCCAGCGGCATCGAGAGCACGTTGGAAGTGCGCGTGAACGACGTGCGGTGGCGCGAAACGGACAGCCTCGTTGCGCTCGGCCAAGCGGACCGCAACTACGTCACGCACACCGGCGACGACGGCAAAACGAGCATCATCTTCGGCAACGGCGTGCAAGGCAGCCGGTTGCCGACCGCCAATGAAAACGTCAAAGCGTTTTACCGTAACGGCCTCGGCAAAGCCGGCAACGCCGCCTCCGGGCAAATCAGCCTGTTGAGCACGAGGCCGCTGGGCGTGAAGAGCGTGCTCAATCCGCAAGCCGCGAGCGGCGGCGCCGATCCCGAGGATCGCGATCATGCCCGGCAAAACGCCGCGTTGCACTTGAAGGCGATCGATCGCGCCGTGTCCGTGCGGGATTATGCGGACTTCGCGCGCGCTTTCACCGGCATCGGCAAAGCAATCGCAGCGCGCCTCTCCGACGGGTTGCGCGAAGTGGTACACCTCACCGTCGCGGGCCAGAACGACATTCTCATCGCCAAAGATTCCGATTTATACCGCAACTTGCGGCAAGCGCTGTTTCAATTCGGCGATCCGCACCAGCCTTTGGAAGTGGAAGCTCGCGAGTTGCGTTTGATCGTGGCGAGCGCAAAGGTGAAGCTGCTACCGGATTATCTTTGGGAAAGCGTAGAGCCCAACATTCGCGCGGCCATGCTGGAAGTTTTTGGTTTCGAGCGCCGCGAGCTGGGGCAAGACGTGCTCTTGAGTGAAGTGATCAGCACCGTGCAAAACGTGCCCGGCGTGGATTATGTCGACGTCGATAAGTTGGATGCGTTGGGCACTGAAGTGTTGATAAACTATTTGCGGATTCAGGAGCTCTTGGCAAAGCCTGCGCTCACTGCAGATGAAGCAGAGGAACTGCGAAGATTACAGCAAGTGGTGCCAGATGAGCTTATTGGGAGAAACGAGCGCGCGAGCATGGACCTGGCGCGCGTGGATCGCAGCATCGCGGATCCGGCGGAGCGGATTCTGCCCGCGCAATTGGCGTATTTGACGCCCGAGGTGCCGGACACGCTCGTGCTCAATCCGATTGCGTGACGCCACGTTACACTTTACACTTTACACGAGACCCGTGTAACGTGTAAAGTGTAAAAATTCATACTCAGGGATTCCCCTCACATGACCGACACAAAAGACCGGCTCAATCAACTGCTGCCGTTCGTGTATCGTCTGCGCGATGCGGAGCAGGGCTTGCCGTTGCGCGCGCTCTTGCGTGTGCTCTCCGAACAAGTGGACGTGGTCGAGGCCGACGTCGCACAACTGTACGAGAACTGGTTCATTGAAACGAGCCAGGAATGGGTCGTGCCGTATATCGGCGAACTCGTTGGCTTCGAGCCGGTTTTTGAAGCGGGCCAGCCCGGCGAAGCCGAAACCACGCAAGGGCAGTTGCGCAACAAAATCCTCGTCCCGCGCGCGGAGGTGGCGAACACCATTCGCAACCGCCGGCGCAAAGGCACATTGGCTTTGCTGGAGCTGCTCGCGCGCGACGTGGCGCGTTGGCCCGCACGGGCCGTGGAATTTTTCCAGCTGCTCGGTGTGACGCAGTCGCTCAACCATCTGCGTCTCGAGCGCGGCCGCACTGTGGATTTGCGCAATGGCGATGCGCTTTCACGCCTCAATGGCCCGTTCGATGAAATCGCGCACACGGTGGACGTGCGCCGGCCCAACTCGCACCGCACGCTGGGCCGCTACAACGTTCCCAGCGTCGGCCTTTTCATTTGGCGCTTGCAAGCGTATTCCGTTACGCGCACGCCGGCTTATTTTCTCGAAGGCTCGAATATAGAAGCCTTCAGCTTTAGTTTGTTGGGGAACGACGTGCAACTCTATTCGCCGTGGCGGCCGGAAAAAGAGCCGACACAAATCGCCAACGAGCTCAATCTGCCGGCGCCCATACGGCGCGAAGCGTTGGAAGAAACCGTTCCGCAACCCGACGGCACGGTGAAAACGCGGCTGTGCGAGAATTACTATGGAACGCAAAACAGCTTCGCCATCTGGGCTTCCGAAGATTGGCCCGGCTGGTCGATTCGGCCCGAAGCGAACCCGAACGAGCCGATTCCGTGTGATGCAATCATTCCCGCGAATTTAGCGACCTCGCACGCCGAATCCGAATCCGAAGGCCTCGTGCAATATGAGCCTAAGCCCGGCAAAGTCGCAGTTGACCCGAAGCACGGCCTCATGGTCTTTGCGCCCAATCAGCGGCCGGAAAAAGTTTGGGTGTTTTATCATTACGGCTTCAGCGCAGACCTGGGCGGCGGCGAGTATGAGCGCCCTCTGATTCAGCCGAGCGGTTCGCCGCTGCTGCACGACGATGATTTGAATGATTTCGAAGCCTGGGCCAGAAAGCTCGCCGCGCAAACCGATCCCGCGTCCAATGATCTCTATGAACAATTCTCGAGCGAGACCCAAACGTTGTTGCGAAAGCTCAAAGATGATGGGGTGCTTCCGGATGAAGAGTGGAACAAGCTGCGTTCTGCGTTGCGCGAGGACTTGAACGTGCTCATTGCGAGCACCAGTTTTTATGATTTGCCCGGCTTCAAATTGATTACTCTGCGGCCGGAGACGCGCCAGCTCATCGAGGAAAATCCGCAGGATGACGACCTGCTCCTGCTCAATCGCATGCTGCTCGAAGACGCGTATCCTAATGAGCTCGCGCTGCTGCTGCTGATTTGGCGGGTGGGCGAAAACGAAAATCTGAAAACGATCAACGCAGCGCTCTCGCAATGGGAGAACAAGAAGCCGCGGCACGGCATCATCGAAATCACCGACAGCGGCGCGTACACCGAGCAAATCAAAATTACGATGCTGCGCGGCAAGAGCCTGCAGATTCGCGCCGCCAACTTGCGCAGGCCGGTGCTGCGCTTGTTGGATTACAAGCCCTCGGGCCTGGATGCGGTGGTCGTAATCGGCGCCGAGAACGCGCGTTTCGATATCGACGGCTTGCTCGTCTCCGGCCGCGGCCTCGAAGTGAAAGGCGAAATGGATGAAGTCAATATCCGCCATTGCACGCTCGTGCCGGGCTGGGACATCGATCACGGTTGTGAGCCGCAATATTCGAGCAAAGACAGCCTGTTCTTGTTGAACACCAAAGCGCGCGTGAGTATCAGCCACAGCATTGTCGGCTCGATTCAAGTGCGCCAGGATGAAATCACCACCGATCCCATTCAACTCACCGTCAGCGACAGCATCATCGATGCGACGAGCGACGAGGAAGAAGCTATCGGCGAGCCGGGCTGCCCGGTGGCGCACGCGATCGTCACCATCCGGCGCAGCACGGTGATCGGTGAAGTGCAAACGCACGCCATTGAATTGGCGGAGAACAGTATTTTTACCGGCACAGTGACGGTGGCGCGAAGACAAATCGGGTGCATGCGCTTCTGCTATGTTCCGCACGGCTCGCGCACGCCGCGACGCTATAATTGTCAGCCCGATTTGGTAGAGAAGCCGATTCGCGAGCAACGCCGGCGCAATGAAATTGACGAGGCCCAAATGCTGCGCCGCCTCGAAGACGAACGTTTGCGCGTGCGGCCGCAATTTACCGGCGCGCCGCCGCGATACGGCACGCCGGAATATTGCCAACTCGCCGACGTTTGCGCTGAAGAAATCAAACGCGGCGCGGACGATGAATCCGAGATGGGCGCGTTTCACGATCTCTATCAACCCCAGCGTGAAGCCAATTTGCGCAGCCGTTTGGAAGAATACACCCCCGCAGGAATGGATGCCGGGATTTTTTTTGCGAGTTAGCTATCAGCTTTCAGCTATCAGCTTTCAGCTATTAGCTTTCAGCTATTAGCTTTCAGCTTTTGCTTCAGCGGCGCATTTTTAGTGATTTTCACTTGAGTGGGTAGGATCGAAGTCACCCCTTGAGTGAAATCGAAGGGTCGCGCGGAGATGCTTCGACTTCGGTCCGCATAACTCTGAAACCTATCGATTCATTTGAAAACCGCTGAAAGCTGATCGCTAAAAGCTGACGGCTGAAAGCTGACGGCTGAAAGCTGACGGCTGAAAGCTGACAGCTGAAAGCTGACAGCTAAAAGCTAAAAATGGAGAAATATCATGAAAGGCGATTTTTCACGTGTGACGTTCGACCCGAGCAAGCATTTCCTGCGCGTGCTCATGCAGCAAGGCCGCGTGCAGCTCGATGCGGATTGGAACGAGCAGATCGCGATTTTGCTGCACTACCTGCAAACCCTGGCAACGGATATCATCGGGCCGTTCGCCGGGCCGGGCGATCGGCTGGAAACGGAAGACGACCCCAATTCCCGGGTTCTAGAAAAAAGGTGCGGCTTTGAAATCATCACGGCCCCGCTCCGCATCGACAAATTCCTCGAATTGAGCCCGGCCGAGAAGAACCGGCTGAAGAGCTTGTTGAGCCGGCAGGAAACTCGCTTTCTGATTGGAAGGGGACGTTATTACGTTGACGGTGTGCTGTGTACGAATCATGATTACACCGCTTATAACGAGCAGCCTGATTATCCGGAGGCTCCGGCTCCAACACAGAAGCCTTACCTCGTTTACTTGGACGTTTGGGAACGCCACGTCACAATCGTAGAAGATCCGGGTCTGCGCGAAGTCGCGCTCGGCGGACCGGATACGGCCAGCCGCTCGAAAATCGTTTGCCAGGTAAAGTTTGATAGCACCTTGCCAAACATCATCTCTGCCGCTTCGAGCCTAACCGCTGCCGGTCCGATTGAATGGTCGTGTGCGAGCGTCAAAGAGCACTGGAAAAAATGGGTTGAAAAGTGGCAACCCGCTCAACGCGGCACGTTGAAAGCGCGCACCAAAACTTCTTCGAAGCCGGACACTGATCCTTGCACGATCGCACCGAGCTCGCGCTATCGCGGCGCGGAGAATCAGCTTTATCGCGTTGAGGTTCATAAACCGGGAACGGCCCATGTTGCGACATTCAAATGGTCGCGCGAAAACGGCGCCGTCATTTTTCCGGTTAAAGAAGTCAGCATCTCTGATGGCGTGACCACGGTCACACTGGCGCACTTGGGGCGTGATGGCCGTTTCGGCTTGGCCCCGGGCGATTGGGTGGAGCTCGTCAACGACAATTACGTTTTGAAAGAAAGCACCGCGCCACTGTTGAAAGTGACGAACCTCGATTACGCCGCTTTGCAGGTGACGCTGGAGGGCACGACGGATCTCGAGTTCGACGAGGACCGGCATCCGCTCTTGCGGCGTTGGGATCATAAAGAGGGCAATCCCGCACGAGGCGGCGTCAAGCTGGAAAATGACGGCGCCATTCTCATCAAAGAAGGCACGGGCGAAAATGAATGGTTCAATCTCGAAGACGGCATTCAAATTCAATTTCAACCCGGCGCAACCAGGTATCGCACCGGCGATTATTGGCTGATTCCGGCGCGCACGGCAACAGGCGAAATCGAATGGCCCACCGAATTGGAAGATCCCAATGACCACGAGAGCGCGCTCGTGCCCACGGCGCAAGCGCCGCACGGCGTCACGCATCATTACGCGCCGCTGGCAATCATAGATAGCTCGAATACTGCCCATGATTGCACGTGCTGCTTTGGAAACCTCTCAATCTGTGAGGACGATTCCGGAAGCGATTCGCCGATAGAACTGCGCGGCATGGTAGAGCCGGCTTTCGAAGCCGGGGTTGCGCCCCAAGCCGAGCCCGTTGCTCCGATGGAGCCGGAGCCCAAACCCAGGCCTCGGACAAAACCAAAGCCGCGCCCTGAGAGTTGATGCATTGTGGCTTGAAGTTTATTACAAGCGCAATCTTTGCTTGTGAATCAAAAACAAAAGGCAAAACTATTTCGGGCAAAACGATTAAAAGAATAGTTTTGCCGATAAGAGCATATTTCGAAAGTAGAGCACCCGGCTATTCCCCCCTTGAAGGGGGAATTGTACAGTGCTCGGACTTTTCAAATGCGCTGTAAGCGTTTTGCCTGTTCGCACAAGCCGGAACCGAAAAAATTTTTGCCACTCTTGGACATAACGTTTGAAAGCCTCCGTCACAAAACCCAAGTCGCCGGCTTCGCCTGCGCCGCCGGCGCGATCTCTCTTCGCCTCCGCGCGCACACGCGGCGAAACCAGCTTGACGGCAACGCCCTTCTCGCCGCCGGCGATTCAAGCCAAGTTCACTGTAAACGAGCCGGGCGATGAGTACGAGCATGAGGCGGATCGCATTGCAGCAGAAGTGACGCAATCGCGCAGCGGAGGAACGGCTTCAAAGCCTTCAAACGGACGAGACCACACCACACCCAAGAACGGCTTGCTCATTCAACGTGTTTTACCGCCCGAGCCGGCACCGTTGCAGCGCCAGCCGGAAGACAAAGAAGAGCAGCCGGAGGAGACGCGTAAAGAAGAAGACGAAGAAGAAGAACGCATTCAGAAAAAAGGCCTCCCGGGATCATCTCCCAAGCTCACCCCCAAAATTTTTCATCGCCTCAAAAATTTATTCGGCCGCGGCCGGCCTTTGCCCGAGGTTGAGCGCAAGTATTTCGAGCCGCGCTTCGGCCATGATTTCAGCAAAGTGCGCGTTCACAATGATCCCGAGTCCGCCGAGATCGCTCACGATTTGCACGCGCAAGCCTTCACCCACGGCCACGATATTTTCTTCGGCGTGGGGCAATATCGCCCGGACACTTCGGAGGGGCGGTTCCTGATCGCGCACGAGCTGACGCATGTGGTGCAGCAGAGAATGGAGGAAATGCCGGTTGCGAGAGAGAATAGTCCGTTCGAATATAAACTCAGCCGGGCAGACGAGGGGTTTGAGATGGAGGCGGAGCAAGCGGCACATCATGTGTTAAATGGCAGATTGCAATCGCTCTTGATGAGATGGTTACCGGCAACGGAGCCTCAAAATCTCATTGCTCGCCGTATGAGCAATTATATCATTCCGGCTCTCAACCCAGATTTGCAAGTTTCGCCTGAGATAATCGAGAGTATCACGACTTGGGTTATAGAGAATCTTCAGGCCATAACTCCAGAAGCGCGCGCCCGCATTGCAGGCCGGCTCAACAGCTTAACGCCTTTGATCAGAGATAAGGTTCTGGACGAGCTTCAAAAACGCTTGTCACCGGAACAGAATGAAACTCTGAACGAGCTTTGGACCGAAAGAGAAGCAACGCAAGAAGAGACGCAACCCTTACCAAATAAACAAACAACAACCGAGGCTGCGCATGAAGAAGCTTTACCAGCACCTTCGCCTGAAATCTCGAATTCAACTATAACGCCGGCTCAAACGATTGCCGCGCCTCCTCCGCCTGAACCGGAAGCCAAAACTGCGTTGCCAACTGTAGCCGCCGAGGCTGAAACGGAAACGGCAAAAGCTGCTGTAGCGCCACAAGCTGGAACAGAGACGCCTCAAACACCAGCGGTTCAACCCGGAACAAAGGCGCCTCAAAGACTAGCGGCCCAACCCGCTGACGGCGAGGCTCCTGCTGCCGAGGCGAAGGAAGAAAAATCTCCGGCCTCTCCCGAGGAAGATCCTGCGTTTCAGGACGTAGTTGAAAAAGCAAAAAGTACTGGAGCTCGACAACGTTCGCACGCACCGGCGAAAGTCAAATCTGCCGAGGCACAAAACGCGGCGGAGAGTCCGAAGGAGGAGATTTCCGGTCGCGCGTCCGAGCGGCAAGTACAAATCATAGATCAGCAGGAACCCAAGCCATTCAATCGTGAGGCTTTCAAAACGGCGTTGTTGAAAAAGATCGCCGAGATCACGCCTAAAACGCTGAAGGAAGCGGACGAATTCAAAGAAAAGGGCAAAGTCGATTCGATCAAGGGCGATCTTTCCAACGAAGTAGGTGAAAGCAAAAAACAAGCGCAGGGTGGCATTCCGGAAAAGGTTGCAGAAAAACCTCCCGAGAATGATATCAAACCTAAAGAGACGGCGCCAATTCCACCTACACAAGCCGGCCCCGCTCCTGGCGACATTGGCGCAGCTCAAGCGGCGCCCAAACCTAAAACCGATTCGGAAACTTCGCTGCAAGCGGGCAGCAAGGAGCTCGACGATCAAATGTCTGCGGCCGACGTTACCGAAGAGCAACTGCAAAAATCCAATGAGCCGGAATTTCAAGCCGCATTAGAATCCAAGAAAACGGCGCAGGTCGATGCTGCCGAGGCCCCTCAAGCCTATCGCGCTGAGGAACAAACCACACTCGCTACGGCACAAAAGGGTTCTCGTGCTGAAGCGCAAACTGAATTGAAAGGCATGAACGCCGAGCGCGGCAAAGCGTTCACGCAGGTGTTGCAGCAGCAGGGCGAAACCAAAACTCAGGACGAGCAAAAACGCACGGAAATTTTCGCCGCCGTGCAAGGCTTTTATGACAAGACCAAAAAGAACGTCGAAGATCGCCTCAAGCGTTTGGATGAAGACGTCAATCGCACTTTCGATCAAGGTGCAGCCGCAGCGCGTCAGATTTTTGAAGATCATGTCGAGCGGCGCATGGACGCATATAAGGATGATCGCTATGGGTTGCCGTGGGGGCCCGGACGATGGATCAAAGACAAATTTGCAGGCTTGCCAGATGAAGTAAATGAGTTTTATAAAGAGGGGAAAGATCTCTACTTGCAAAAAATGGATCAGGTCATCGATGATATTGCAACCCTCGTAGAAACCGGACTCAATGAAGCCAAAGATGAGATCGCCAAGGGCAAACAGGAAATTCAAGATTACGTCAACGGGCTTCCGCTTGCTCTGAAAGGCATCGGCAATGAAGCGGCTGAAAGTATTCAAGACAAGTTCGAGGAATTAGAGCAGAGTGTTCTCGACAAGCAAAACGAGTTGATTGATTCGTTGGCGCAAAAATATGCCGAGAATTTGAAGGCGCTCGACGCCCGGATCAACGAAATGAAGGAGGCTAATCGCGGCCTGGTGGATAAAGCAATTGGCGCGATCAAAGCCGTCATCGAAGCGATCATCAACCTCAAGAACCTGCTACTCAATGTTCTGGCGAAAGTTGCTCAGGTTATCGGTCTCATCATTAGAGACCCGATCGGTTTTCTCGGCAATCTCGTGTCTGCAGTCAAGCAGGGTTTCCAAAACTTCATTGCCAAAATTGGAACGTATTTGCAACAAGGCCTGATTGGCTGGCTCGTGGGTGCGGTTGCACAAGCCGGCATTGAAATCCCCGAACATTTTGATGTGAAGGGTATCTTGAGTTTGGTCATGCAGATTTTGCAAGTGACCTACTCTGCCATCCGCAAGCGTGCGGTGGAGTTGCTCGGCGAAGGCATCGTCAGCAAACTGGAGCAGGTTGCCGATATTTTCAAGGTGATCATCACGGAAGGGCCTGCCGGGCTTTGGCAATACATCAAAGATATGATCGGCGATCTGAAGTCGCTCGTATTCGACCAAATCATGACCTTTGTTCGCGAGCGCATCATCATGGCGGGCGTGACGTGGATTCTCAGCTTGCTGAACCCGGCCTCGGCATTTATTAAAGCTTGCAAAGCGATCTACGATATTGTTATTTTCTTCATCGAGCGCGGCCGCCAGATTTTGGAATTGATCAATGCCATTCTCGATTCAATCGCAGCCATTGCCACCGGCGCTTTGGATAAAGCTGCGCAATTGGTAGAAAACGCACTGGCGAAAGCAGTGCCGGTGGTCATCAGCTTCCTTGCGGCTTTGCTCGGTTTGGGCGGCATTAGCGAGAAGGTCAAGGGCATTATCGAAAGGGTGCGCAAGCCGATCAGCAAGGCGATTGATTGGGTGATTAACAAAGCGATGAATTTGGCGAAGGCGGCGGGGAAGTTGTTGGGGATTGGAAAGAAGGAAGAGAAAACAGAGAAACCTGAAAAAGCCACCGAAACGAAAGATCCAGAACATGATTTGAAGGTGCAAAAGGGATTGGCAGCGATTGATGAGGAGGAGAAAAAGTATCTTGAGGATGGCAAAATATCTCGTGAGAATGCGGAGAAAGTTGCAGCAACAATCAAGAAACAGCATCCTATCTTTAAGTCAATCACAGTTGCCGATGGAAGAAAAATTTGGAATTATAAATACAAGGCAAGTGAAGGAGAGAAGCCAGGTGAGGAAAAAACCGAAGGCGAAGATAAGATAAGAGTGACATTTTCAGCGTCGCGCCATTTACTGAAAGGTATTATAAAGTCTAATGCTCCAATAAAATCTGATAATACGGTGATCCTTGATGAATTTGATTTAAAGATAGTCGAGCAAGCAACTCGAGATGCATACACCGCTAGTAGCGGCAAAGGACGCGGTGAATTTACTAGCGAAAGTATTAACTGGGTTTATGAAATCAAAGGTCCCAAGACTGGCGAAAGATTCCTTCATATTTTCCCTACTCATAGTCCACCTAAAGCTATCTACTTGAATAGACAAGAAGCAAAAGCTGTTCAGAATTTTCAAAACATGCGAAATAGTGGAAAAACCCACACAGAGGCTATGGCATTGTCGGAAGCAAATGCGAAGAAAGTTCCAGAAACATACAGCTTAAGTGATAATGCTCTCTTGATTATTGGGAGATTGACATGAGATTCTTTGCAATTGATTTCTATCTTTGGTACGCTCCGGCAGGAACTTGGTTATTCGTGCCTCCTTATCCTGGCCCATTAAAATGGGGCGAAAACCTCTCACAAAATGATATACTTGCATGTGAAGCAGGGCTTACTTTTCGAGTGGATAATTTTTTGTGGCTAGGGGATGAGCGAGATATGTTTCCGCTAGATTTGGTGTACTTTGAGCTTGAGAATACGCTTGTTGAGGACCCGTTGGATGAAGAAATTTCAGGAAGACTACCAATCAGCGAACACTTAGCTATAGAAATTAAGCAAGGCTCTAACAATCAAATATTACTTTCGCGGTTTAATACTCGTAAGAACAAAGATCATCTTGAAGATATCGCAAACTTTGTAGGTACTTATTATAAGGATTTTCCCGTTAATCAAGAACTATGGCGAAGTGCAGTTGGAAGGGCCAACGATGGCCTTGCTATTATGTTTGCCAAAAGCCAAGCTTCAGTAATTAGCCCAGAGCGTGAATCTTTGGCACAATCACTTCTTAATCGATTTCAAAAGTTGAACAATTGAGTTCGTCATACTCCAACAACAGCCGCGCGGCAATTTCACCGGTGCGATCGATCTCTTCGAAATCGCTACTGTAATCGCACAACACTATGGCCAAATCCAAATCCGAATGCGCGCCGGCTTCGCCGTGCGCACAAGAACCGTACAGAATCACGATCACAAGTTGAGCTTTCAGCAATCAGCCTTCAGCTTGAGACATAAGACCGACAAGCTAACGACTAAAAGCTGACGGCTGAAAGCTGATAACTAACAGCTTTCTTCAATTGCACAATCAGAAAAAATCTTCTTCACGGAAATAGGAGTCTTCCTTGAAATCCGACATCACTCGTTCCACCTTTGATCCCACCAAGCGCTACACCGGCGTGCGCATGCAGCAGGGGCGCGTGCAGCTTGATGCGGCGGCTTTCGTAGTCCCCGCCCCTTGTGGGCGGCTATCCGAGCAAAGCAATCTGGTCAAGCGCCAATGCTCCACAAAGGAGCAAGGCTACGACAGAGTTCAAAAATTCTTTTTGCAATAATAATTTTGAGGACAATTTTCTTCTCGATAGGAGCAGCTCGTGAAAGGAGATTTCACTCGTTCGACCTTTAACCGCAACAAGCATTACTCCTCCGTGCGCATGCAGCAGGGCCGCGTGCAGCTTGATGCGGATTGGAACGAGCAGGTGGACATTGCCAAACAGCGCGTTGAGACCGGCACCGCGGATTTCGTGGGCATGTGCGCAGGTCCAACGGAAAGCGCAGGCTTCGAGATCAAAGCCGAAGGCTCCGATACGATCGCGATTCTAGCAAGCCGGGATCAAAGCGGCAACCTCAAAACCGGCCGCTTCTACGTCGATGGCATCCTGTGTGAAATTGAAAAAAATTATTCCTACTCCAACCAACCCGATTACCCCGAACCGCCCGAGTTCACGGGAAACGGTTTTTATCTCGCCTACTTGGATGTTTGGCAACGCCATATCACGACGGTTGAAGATCCCGAGCTGCGTGAAGTCGCGCTGGGCAATGCCGACACCGCGACGCGCACGAAAACGGTTTGGCAAGTGAAGCTGCTCGGGCCGTTCACGGCCGCAGACAAAGACAAGCTTTGCGGCGATAATCCTCCGGATAAATGGAAAAATTTGATCGCCTCGCGCCGCGCACGAATCGCTGCGCGCGTTTCCGGCTCGACTGCGATTGCGGCAGATATCTGCTCACCTTCTGCGGCTCTCGGTTTTCGCCGCACACAGAATCAGCTCTATCGCGTCGAGATTCATTCGCCTTTCAATACGGCTCCTCCCACACTCGCCACGTTCAAATGGTCGCGCGATAACGGAATTGTTTTGCACGCGATCAAAGAAATCGACCCGATCCAAGGCCGCATCAGGCTCACCGAGCCGAATCGCGATGAGGAGTTGGCGTTCAAAGCCGGGCAGTGGGTGGAGATTCTCGATGACTCTCACGAGCTTGGCGAAGGCCGCGGTGCGCTGGTGCGTTTGAGCAACGTCAGTTCCGAGGAATTGCTCATCTTTGATCCCACTACGGCCACGGCCACGATTCCAACCGGCGAGGGCTTGAAAGTACGGCGCTGGGATCAACGCGACTTTGCCGAAATCACCGTCAATATCGGACACGGCGGCGCTCGCGAAGTGGCGGACCCGGAAGGCGCTTGGATTCATCTCGAAGACGGTATCGAGGTGCAATTCGCTGATAATTTCTATCAAACCGGCGACTATTGGCTGATCCCGGCGCGCGTGGCTACGAACGACATTGAATGGCCGCACAACGAGGAGGGCAATCCCTACTTTCAAGAGCGCGCGGGCATGCAACACCATTATTGCCGCTTGGCGGTTTTGGAATTGCTCGACGGCAATTGGACGCGCGTGCAAGATTGCCGCAAGCTGTTTTCGCCGCTCACCGGCTTGTGCGCGGAGGAGGTGTGCTTCGATGCCGAACATTGCGCAGAGGAGCATCCGGACGCGGGCTGGGACGAAGTTGAAAACGTGCAGCAAGCGCTCGAACAAGTTTGCCATCAGCTGCGCTGCCCGGATTTTTTGAATTACCTGCGCGCCGACGGCATCGCGCGCAATGCAGAGGGCGCGTTTGGTTTAGAAGTTTCTCGCGCCTCGGGGGGCGTTTTGACGATTCGTTATACCGCCGGTATTGCTTATGTGGGCGGCTGCCGTTTTCATGTTCCCGAAGGAGAGCTTTCGGTCGAGGCCAGCACGACGCACCAAACCGTGGTGGTTGATGATGAAGGCGAGGTGCGGTGCATCATAAGCGAGTTCCCGCCCAAATACACGGTGCTGGCCGTGGTCTCCACTTATGAAGGCGAAATCAAACGCATTGTCGACCTCCGGTTCGATGTCTCGCAGCTCGATCAAAAGGTCGAACGCAACTTTCGGCGCATCGCAGCGCGGCGCCCGGACCGCCGGCAGTTCGTGCCGCTGCTCGCGCATTCCATCAAGGGCTTGCAATATCGCGAGGGCCGCAATCGCACGTTCGATCTTTCTGCAATCACCGAAGGGCCGGTCTTCAATGGTGTGGCTTCGGGCTTGGCTACCGACGGCGAGAATATTTGGGTGGCAAGTAACACAGACCGGATGATCGCGAAAATTCCTCGTGAAGCCGGAGAGCTTTCCGAGATCGAAGTCATAGAGCTTGATGATGATGCGTTGCCCTATCATACCGCGGCCGTGGTCTTTGACGGCCGTCATCTCTGGTTCACGCTGCCGCGGCGCGACAGCGTGTTACGGCTCGATACGCACACACAAGAATCGCTTGAAATCTTCGTCGGACTTGGTGTGCCCTCGACACCGCGCAACATGCGCCCCACGGCACTCGCTTTCGACGGCGATTTTCTTTGGGTGTGCAACACAAGCCACCAAAGCGTGAGCATGATCGACGTCGAAACCCGGCAAGTATTGCAAGTTCTCGCGCTGCCTCACGATCCCGGGCAGGCGATCCATCCGCATGCCGTCGCATTTGATGGGAGTCATGTTTGGGTTGCAGCCGAAACCAATCGGCTTTATAAAATCGAGAAGCCGTGGGGAACGCCGGAGCTAGTGCAGGCAGGTCCGAGCGATTTTCCATACGCGCAAGGCGACATGGTGTTCGACGGCTCTCACCTCTGGGTCGCGGCGAGGAACGGCGCATTGATGAAAGTGGATATTGATACTCATGAAATCAGAACGATTGTTTCCAGCCCGCAATTGAATTCTGCGTTGACGTTTGACGGATCGCACACATGGCTGGCGCCTTCCAATTCGGAACTGCAAAGGATCGACGCGGCGACGAATCAAATCGGGCTAGTGGAGTGCGATTTTCAGAATCCTCCCGCGGCCGCGCTCTTTGACGGCACGCACCTTTGGATCAGCGCGGGCACGCGCATTTTCAAAAGGCTGGTTTAAAATATGGATCTCAAATTCGATCGAGCCACGGGCCGCATCCTTGCATGTGTCGTTTCCGGCAAGCTTCCGCCCTCGGAGGAAATCTTGAGCATTGCGGACCAAGACTTGCCGGAAGATTTCATGGCCGCGTTTCCGTTGGGAAAATATCTCGTCAAAAACGGCGAGCTGGTCGAGAATAAAAAATTCACGCGCACCAAAGCGAAATGATTATTTTATTCCGCGGGAAAAATATATGAGCCTCATCAACCGGCAAACACGCGCTTTCGCAGCATTGCTCCTCGCGAGTTTATTCGGATGCCAACCCGAGCCTGAGGAGATGAAGATCAGCGGCGAGCGGCAAAGTCGAGCAGCCCGCGCCGTGTTTCGTGACACACTGAGTTATCACGACGGATTGAATAACTTGTTCGGCGCCGCTGTGCCCGGAGACTCTCTCGGCGTTTGGTTCAGCCCGCGCTCGGATTCCGGGCGGCTCGTTGCGGTCGAATATTTTTTCGGCGACACGATCTTTTCCTCTACCGATAGCCTTTGGAGCTTTGTTTGGCAAGCGCCGCGTTACGCACAGGCGGGCGGCGCTTTGCAAAGCGCGGGCGCCGAAGTGCTCAGATTCCGGTTCGCACCCGATAGCAGCAGCAGTGCAAGGACTTCCGTTGTTTTTGAGGACTCGGCGCAAGCAATGCCGATCAATCCCTGTTCGGAATTTTTTATTGGATGGGTTGCCGACACCTTTGCGGTTGCACGCGCGGATTCTCTTGCCAGCCACCTGCCGCGGCGCAGTTATATCATAAGAGCGAATGACAGCACGAGAGCTTTGACGCCCTTGCCGTTCGATCTCGCCGTGCGCGCGATTTTTGAATATCCGCACGCCCTTGCAGATACGGGAAAGATGACTTTTGAATTGAGGTGGGATAAGAAGGATGCGGATCTGGATCTCTACTTCATCGCTCCGGCATTCGCAGATTCCGTTTCATGGCAGCATCGCAGCGGCAAGCGCACGCGCGGCAAACTGGATGTCGATGACAATGACGGCTACGGGCCGGAAAAAATAACGTACTCGTTTTATCCTCGAGCTTCGGATACTCTGAGCCTCGCCCATTTGGGCGTACACTATTACGGTCCCAAATCCGGCAAAGCCACGCGCGCTTCCGTTTTGGTTTATCGCAACGGCGAATTGTGCCAGACGCTCGGCCCGTGCCGCTTGCAAAAGTATGATTGGTGGGAGGTTGCCCGCATGGATTTGCAGCGCGGCGTTCTCCTCGCCGACAGTTGCAGAATCAACCCCAATGTGAACGTTCCTCGTAAAGTGTTCCCGGCGCCGCGGCGCTGATCTCTCACAGCGTCGAGGCCAAATATGCCGCGCCCAAAAGCGCCGCGTGATCGTCGCGAATGACGTAGAGCGGCGCTTTGCTCACGTAGTTCGTCAAGCGGCCTTTGTTCAAATAAGAAGAAACCACCGCGCCGTCTAAAAGCTTCGGCAAAATTTTTGGGGGCATGCCGCCGCCGAGATAAATTCCTCCCACCGCCCAAACGGTCAAAACCATATTTCCCGCCTGCGCGCCCAACACGGAAACGAAAATCTCCAAAGCCTGCACGCAAATCTCGAACTCGTTTTTGAGCGCGGCATTGGAAATCACTGCAGCTTGATTCTCTTCGCGCATGCGCGCGGCAAGCTCCGGCGGCTCGTGGCTGCGGCCGGTCTCTTTCAAAAAATTGTAAATGTTGATCAAGCCGGGGCCGGAGAGCACGCGCTCGTAACTCACACGCTGGTGTTTGGTTTGGAGATATTGCAAGAGCTCGATCTCGACGTCATTCGTCGGCGCAAAATCCACGTGGCCGCCTTCCGAGGCAATGGCCTCGTTTTGATTCGCGCCGCGAATGAGAAAGCCTTCGCCCAACCCGGTTCCCGGCGCGAGCACGCCGTAAATTTTTTCCTTGCCGCTCAACTCGCCGCGGTGCAATACCACCAAATCATCATGACTCAGAAACGGCAAAGCCGCAGTCGTGGCAACCAAATCATTCACCAAGCGCACGGCGCTGACGCCGAGCGTTTGCGCCAAACGTGCTTCATCCAATTCCCAAGCCAAGTTCGCCGGCTTGGCCTTGCCCTCGACAATCGGGGCTGGAATGCCGATGCAAACTTTCGAGACCTCGGCTTTGTGCTTGCGCAAAAAAATCTGCGCCACTTCTTCCAAACTGGAAAAATCCGGGCTATTGAACGTTTCCGTATGCTGCCGGATGAACGAGCCGTCTTGAAATTGATAAAGCGCCAACCGTGCTTTGGTGCCGCCGACGTCGCCTGCGAGGATCATATTACGTTCCTTCTTCGAGATGACTGCCTTCCTCATTGTCATTCTGGAAGAACCTTCCCTAGCTCTGGGATCAAATCTTATTTTGTGCTTTGTGCCCAGCGCGAGGGAAGTTTCTTGCAGAATGACATTTAAAAAGGGGGAGGGGTAAAAAAATGTTGCACGCGCAATTTCTTAAACTAGAGGTGTGCATCACACTTCAAAAAAAAGCGTTGTCAATCAACCGCGTCTTGCCGAGGCGCACCGCGAGCGCGATCACGAATTGCCCGCGCAATTGTTCGAGCGGATGCAGGCGTTGGCGATCCACCACGGAGATGTACTCGATCACCGGCGCCGTGACTTCGCGCGCGATCAACTCCGTCATTGCTGCAACAACTTTATCTGCACGGCGCTCGCCGGCTGTGACCCTCTTCTCCGCAAGCTGTAATGCGTGATACAACGCCGTGGCTTGCTCGCGCTCTTCGGGTTGAAGATAAACATTGCGCGAGCTCATCGCCAGCCCATCGGGTTCGCGCAGCGTCGGCCCGACAACGACCTCGATCGGCATGCGGAGATCGCGCACCATGCGTTCGAGCACGAGCGCTTGTTGCGCATCTTTCTGTCCAAACGCTGCGAGATGCGGCTGCACGAGGTTGAACAAAATCCCGACGACGGTGGTGACGCCGCGAAAATGCCCGGGCCGAAACGGGCCGCACAAGTTGTCGGCCAACTCGCCGACTTCAATGTGCGTGCGAAAATTTTCAGGATAGATTTCTTCAGCGGAGGGATGAAAGACAACGTCGCACGGAACCTGGCCGCAAAGTTCCATGTCGCGCCGCAAGTCGCGCGGATAGCGGGCCAAATCTTCGTTCGGCCCAAATTGAATGGGATTGACAAAGATGCTTGCAACGAGCACATCGCAACGCGGCCGCAGCAAACGCACCAAGCTCAAATGGCCTTCGTGCAAATAACCCATGGTGGGCACAAAGCCGATGCGCCGGCCTTGTGCCCGCCAAGCCAAACTCTGCGCTTGCATTTCGGCAACGGATTCGATTAAAATGGGAGACATGACAACAAGGTTGATTACGAATAAGAGCATTGAAAATTTTAAATTGCAAATTTGCAATTTAAAATTTTCAATGCCTTTCTATTCGCTGCAATCGAGAAAAAGTCTATTACTGTGGAATCGTGAGCACCACTTCGATGCGGCGATTTTGCGCACGGCCTTCTTCGTTCTCGTTGCTGGCAATGGGCGCGCTTTCACCGTAGCCGACGGCTTGCACGTTTTCCAGCGTGAGGTTCATATTCGCCAGCAAGTATTGTTGTATGGCCGCGGCGCGTTCGGTGGAGATTCTTTGATTGGTGTTTTCATTGCCGAGGCCGTCGGTGTGGCCTTCAATGGAAATGACGGCATTGGGATAGATGCGAATTGCGCGCTGCAGCTTGGTGAGCAGGGAAAAATACTGCGGTTGAATCACGGCTTTGCCCGGCGGGAAGGTGAGGCCCAGCAAACGGATGCGATAGAGGGTCTCGCTCTCTTGCAGAATTTTCGCTTCCGCCGGCTCGAAAGTCGTCAGCAGCGCCTTTTGCCGCTCTTCGCGGCGCTGCCGTTCCTGCTGCAGCTCTTGCTGCTTGCGTTTTTCTTTCTCGAGCTGCGATTCGAGGCCCACTTGCGCTTCGCGAATGTTGTTGAGCTCACGGCTCAACTCTTCCATGCGCGTGCTCATTTTGCTCACTTCTGCGGTCAAATCGCGGCGCTCGGCGCGCAGAGATTTGATTGCTTGGCGGATATCATTCACCGGCTTGTCCGCGCCCTCCAAAAATTGCGGGTTGAAATCGAGCTCTTTGGAAATGCTCGCGATCTGCTGTTGCTGGTCGAGCAGCAGCTTTTCCCATTGCCGCTCGTCGAGCTTCACGCGCTGAATTTGCTCGGCCAGGTTCGTCGCATGTTTGATTTCATATCCGGCAGCCTCGGCTTTTTCGCGCGCATTGCCGGCGGCGTAACGGTCGGAATTTAAAATCTTCTCCGCTTCCGCCAACAACGCTTCGGATTTGGCGAACGTGAGCGGCGCGAGGCGGTCGACTTTCACTTCGCGCGCTTTGATGATTTGATTGCGCACCGAGCCGATGACGCTGCCTTTGATCGCTTGCAGCTCGGCTTCGCGAAATACGCGCTCCGCCTCTTCGCCTCTTTTTTTGGCGCCGTTGCGGTCCCCGCTTTCAAACTTGCGCGCCGCTTCCAAAAACATGCGGTCCGCAGCCGCGTAGCTCTCTTGCGCAAATTGCGGGGCGTCGCTGTCGAGCGCATCGTTGCGCGCTTTCAAAGCCCCATCCAACTCCACTTTGCCGACCTTCGCCGTGTTCATCGCGGCCTCTAAATCCGTGGCAACTTCGCGCAGCTTTGTATTGATTTCGCTCAACGAGCGGCCGCGTTTGAAATCATCTTTGGCCTCGTTATATTTTTTGAACGCGCGCGCAAATACCTCGGGCGAGAGAATATCCGCCTGCGCCGTGCGCGCTTGGCCGACCTTCTCCTGCACTTTGCCGAAGATCTGTTGATACAACTGCTCATCCTGCGCTTGCCCGCGAGCTTCGGACGCGATTCCCGCTAGCGACACGACAAACGCGAACAGCATTACCACCGTGACTCGTTGCATGACGTCTCCTCCCGGTTGAGGTTGAGGCTTCTTCCTTGATTTGAAAAACCGCTGTGAACAAGATAAAAACAAAGGCAGCTGTTGGCAAGCTCTTTATCCAATAGCGCAAAGCCCGGCTTCACCCACCCTTTACACGGATTTTACCCATCCATTACCTCCGCTTCAGAACCTCGGCTTGCCAAAATCGTCTAATTTTGTAAATTAGGATTGCAACGCACTTTCAACCGGTCGCGTGCAATCTTCACGGCAAAAGTAAGGAAATAACACGGAGGTTGTCCATGTTGCGCGTCAGAAAACCGCTTTTCATTTCAGAGCAAGAGACGCAAGCGCTTCGCCCGGAATTGCAGCCTTTTGCCTCGGCGGAAATCGCCGTGCGCAAAAACCGCGGCACAATCAAGATCGCGCTCGAAGGCGTGATTCTCGGAGCCAGCACGAACGAGCTGCGCGATTTTCTCAAAGACGTTTCCAGCTTTCGCGCCGCCACTTGGATCTTGCAGATGGAAGCCTTGCGCGTGATGAGCACACGCGGTTTGCGCCTGCTCGTGCAATTTTCCCGCCTCTTGCGCGGACGCGGCTACGGCCTCAAAATCGAAAGCATTCACACCAACGTTTACACGACGCTGCGGGAACTACGTCTCTTGCAAGAATTCGAGTGGCCGGATTGAGCCGAGCTGCTTCCGGCCGCGAGGCTTTTTCAAAGAACTTTCAATACATGGGCACAGACGGGTCGATTCTCTGCGACCATTCCGAGATGCCGCCGTGCAAGTTGAAAACTTCTTGAAAACCTTTCGCGTCTAAAAAACGGGCGACCTGCATGCTGCGACCGCCTTTATGACAATAGACCACGATCGTATCTTGGGGATTCAGCTCTTGCACGCGCGTCGGCACTTGGTTCATGGGGATGTGAAGCGAGCCGGCGATCTTGCAATATTCCACCTCATCATTCTCCCGCACGTCCAATAAAACGAATTTTTCTCCGGCCTCGCGACGGTCGTGCAACGCTTGCACGTCGATTTGCTTCATCGAGCACTCCTTATTTCATCAACTTGATCTTCTTGGCGATCTTTCGCAAGCCGCGACCAAATTGGCTCGGAGCTTCCATCTTTTCCGGTTGGATGATTTCGATCTTTTTGGGTTGGATCGTAATGTGACGTTCCTCGCCTTCGCCCGCGGAAGCCGTTTCCACCGTGCCGATTTCTTTGAGCAGGCTGTGCGCGAGAAAGCGTTCATAATTGCTCATCGGCGGCAACGCCACGCTTGCACCGCTGGTTTGCGCCTCTTGTGCTTTCTCTTCCAAAAATTTTTTCAAATTTGCCACCGGAAAAACCCAGAGCACGTGGTCTTCTTCGCGGCGGTAGGTTTTGGTTTGATAAAGCGACTTGCGGCGCTCGAAGTGTTGATGAAATTGTTTGCGCTCGAAGGGATTGAGGTTTTCAACCTGCACCGGATGATACGTCGCGCTCAACTTTTCTTCGGTCTCGCGGATCATCTCGGCAATGCGTGGATCGATCTCCGCTTGCGGTTCTTCGTAGCTTCTTCTGCGCTCGCCATACGGCCGCCGTTCGCCGCCTGAGCGGCCGCCTCTCGCGTAGGGGCGATCACGATCTCTGTCACGACGCGGAGGCCGGGTCGATTCGTAACTTTCTTCTTTTGGAGTCGAAGCCCCTTCCGATTCGAAAGAAGCGGCGTTATCTGGATTGTGTTCGGTCATATTCTCCTCGTACCGATAAATTATTTTGGTTCTATGTTGATTTGTATGGGTAATCATAGCTTGGATGATTAACTTTGCCGCATGAACAGTGAACGATTATTCGAACTCGCATTGGGCCTCACACCGCCATGGTGTATTGAGCGCCTAGTATT
>Ga0247727_10003593_pt1 | contig 34043 bp, 32 predicted proteins | sample WisWelCaveWW1625_FD_202498 | JGI IMG/M metagenome (GOLD analysis project Ga0247727, IMG submission 202498) | Biofilm microbial communities from Wishing Well Cave, Virginia, United States - WW16-25 | ecosystem: Environmental > Aquatic > Deep subsurface > Groundwater > Cave microbial mat | place...
TATAGAGGGACAGAGCACTGACGACCTCTTGGGTGGTCAACGTACCCGAGCCGACATATGGCTGGGCAGTGAATCGACCATCCTCCGGGATGGTGACGTAGATCGATGTATCGCGGGGAAGCTTCGGTGCTGGGCGGGTGACCTCGGCAGGTTGAACTTCGTACCTGTGCGCCATCTGACCGAGGGTGCGCCGTAGCCTGTTCTCGAGAGATTGGAGCCAGACGAGCGCATTCTTGTGGATTCGGGTTCCGCTCTGACGCAGATTGCGACTCTCTAGGATTTGAATCGTCACTGAGTTTGTGTCGTATCGGACCGCGACCCGCATGTAGTGACTGCGATGTTGAAACCCCGCGAAGACGACGCCGGCATCTCGGTCTTCGAAGTACCAGTACTGCCTGGGGCGACTGACGCTCTCGTACCCAGGGCCGATGATGGCGCTGAGCGCGTTGTCGGCAATTTGCTGGCCAGGCGTGAGGTTCGGTGGAACCGGTTGGTCTGCGATGGCCAACAACACTGCCAGCTCCACGTCAGCTTGGGCAAGGCTTCGAGGCACCGGGATCGGAGGCGGGCTCTCATTGGGAACGGTGCGACACGCCAGGACGACGGTGGTGACGAGAGCATGCACTACAGGTCGTGCGAAAGTACTCACAAAGCCTCCTTGCCTGCCGCCGCGCGTGCCCGACCTTACCACGGACCGGGGGGCGGCTGCGTGAGAACAGCATCAGCCGCCCGACGGCTGACCGCGCCGCACGCCGCCGTCCGAAGGCTCCTCATCATCCTCAACGCCATCGCCCGAGAAGGGACCGCCTGGCAAGCCCAGGAGGCTTGACTTCGACCAGGATCGCTTGGTAAGGCGGCAGGGCGCGCCGACTGGATTCGGCCGCTAGCCGAGCGGCGCCCAGAGGCGCGCCAGAGCAGAGATCGAGGTATTGATCGCAGACGCGGACTGCGTTGCGCTTGCGGCCCTCGAGGAGAAGACCGAACCGGCTGCAGAGAGCAAGCGACGCCTCGTTGTTGGACACGACCTCTGCTTCGAGCCGCACGATGACTCTCTGCTCTTCTACCCATGAGATGAGCCGTTGAACGAGTGCAGAACCGACGCTCTTCGCTCGGTAGGGCTGCGCAACGAGGAGGTTGAATTGCGCCGCATGCACCTGGGAAGGGAGTGAGTAGCCGTGGCAGTCGAGGATGCCCGCCAAGCCCTCGTTGGAGTCGGCCACCAGAAGGATTGAGTTCGGTGCGCTGGAGAGGCGCTCGATGAGACCCAGCGCCTGGGAAATGGAGATGTGTTCGGTCCGGGAGAAGAACCACGGGAGCCGCTCTGCGATGACGCCATTGAAGAGCGCGGCGATGTCCTCGCAATCGGACGGGACGGCCTCACGTACGGTGAGAGGTAGGTCAGCCACCGCTTGGTCTCTCTCTTGCCTGTCGCCCAACTAGTTCTTCGGCAGATACAGCCGCTGCCCCGCCTTGATGCGGTGGGCGCTGGCGAGGCCGTTGAGCGCGACGATCGACCTGGGCGCCACGCCGTGGCGCTTGGCGATGCTGTCGATGGTGTCGCCGCGGCGCACGGTGTAGACGCCACGGCCGCTGCTCGTCTCGCCGCCCGCGCTCTTCGTCGCGCCAGGCACGCGCAGCACCTGGCCCACGCGTACGAGGCTGCGGTCGCGGATCCCGTTCTCCGCGGCCAGCGCGCGCTCCGAGACGCCGAGCTGCCGGGCGATCTTGCCGAGCGTGTCGCCGGAGCGCACGCGGTAGCTGGTGGCGGTCGAGACGCCGGCTGTCGATGTCGCGGCGGCCGGCTCGGGCTCGGGGCTCGGCGCCGACGCCACGACGCGCACCCGGCCCGGAATCTCGAGCACCTGCCCGGCCCGAATGCGGTTCGCGCTGCGCAGACCGTTCGCGGCCATCAGGTCCTTGGTGCGTACGCCGTAGCGCGCGGCGATGCGCGACAGCGTGTCGCCGCGCCGCACACGGTGCTCGGCCTCGCGCACCTGCTCGACGTGGCGCTCCTGGGCCGGGATGGAAGCCAACACCACCTCGGGGTTCGGACGCAGCGGGTTTCTCGGCACGCGCAGCGCGTAGCCCTTGGGGATCAGGCGCTGGCCGCTCCAGATGCCGTCGGCCAGGCCGAGATTCGCGGCGCGCAAGGCGTCGAGCGAGACGCCGAAGGCGGTGGCGAGCGTGGTCGGCCGGTAGTAGCCGGGCAGCAGCGCGATCTCCGGATTCTCGGGGGGCTCGCGGTTCAGCCGGCCGAAGTAGCGCTCGTGGTTCTCCTCGACCTCGAGCGCCGCCAGAAACTCGCAGTAGAAGTTCTTGGAGGCGAAGCCGAAGCTTCGGCTCTGGTAGCGCGCGACGATCGTGGCCATGTCACGCGTGCCGAGCTGGCGCACGGCGCGTTCCATCCCGCCGACGCCGTGGTTGTAGCCGGTCAACGCCAGCGGCCAGGAATGCGTGCGCTGGTAGTTCGCGCTGAGCAGCCGAGCGGCCGCGATCGTGGCGAGCCAGGGGTCGTTGCGTTCGTCCAGCACGTGATCGACGCGCATGTAGATGCGGCCGGTCGAGCGCGTGAACTGCCACAGGCCCGAGGCGCCCACGTGCGAGCGGGCGCCGGGATCGAACGACGATTCGACGTGGGGCAGGGATGCCAGCTCCACGGGGAGGCCGCGCTCGGCGAAGACGCCGCGCATGTACGGCTCCCAGCGGCTCTGGCGGATCAGCCCCGCGCGAAACTTGTCCGCCTGCCCGAGCTGGAAGCGCACCCGCGAGGCAGCGCCACGGAGGGTTCCGTCCGAGACGCCGCTCGGGAACAACGCCAGCACGCGCTGCTCCTCTGCGTCCAGGTTCGTGCGGCGGCCGCTCGCGAGCCGACGCAGGAGGGCCTGGTAATGCTCGCGCCGCTGGCGCAAGAAGCGCTCTCGCCCGAGCCGCGAGCCTGCGCCGGGCAGTCGCACGACCTCGTAGACGAGCGAGAGGTCTTCGCTGTCGTGCAGCAGACCGCCGCCCGTGTCCACCTCGCTGTAGACGCGCTTCCAGAATTCGACACGCGGCACGAGCGCGGCCGACTTGGGGAAGTCGGGCTGGCGCGCCGACAGCGAGCGCGGCGCCGCTGCGCGTGCCGGAGCGAAGCCTGGGCGTTCGCCAGGCGGTAGCGCCGCCGTCAGCGCCGGAGTTCTCGGCTCCATGCCGGCCGGTCCGGTCGCGCCGGCGAGGGGCGCGAGGATCTCGCTCGGCGGATCGGCCAGGGCGGGCAGGGACGCGAGGCTCGCCGAGGCGAGACCCATGCCGATCGCAGCCACGCGCCGACACCACGACGAAGCCAAAGGGCGTACAGGCATCCGCTCACCCATCGGGAGGTTCGAGTTCAGGCTGAAGGTGCCGAGGGAGCTGGGGGCCGGCGCAGTGTAGAGGCCGCTCCCGGCCCTGCCAGCGCTTCGGCGCGGCTGCGCCTACTTGCGCCGACCCTTGCGGCGCGCGGCCTTCGCTTGCTTGCGCTTCTTCTTGGCGTCGCTCTTGCCACGGGCCTCGAGCTGCCGCCGGAGCTGGCGGTTTCCGCCTCCCCCGAGCAGCGCCGAGGGGTCGAAGCCGGCGGGCAGCCCGCCGCCGGCGCCACCCGCGCCCGCCAGGCGGCCCAGGCCCGGGATTCGCCCGAGCAGTCCGCTCGCGCCGCCACCGCCGAGCGAGCCCATCAGCTCGCGCATCTGGCGGAAGCGCCCGACCAGGTCCTGCACCTCGCGCGCCGCGCGGCCGCTGCCCCGCGCGATGCGCCCGGCGCGGCTCTTGTCGATCAGCTCCGGCCGCGCCCGCTCGACCGGCGTCATCGACTGGATCATGGCCTGCGTCTTGATCAGCTCGCGCTCGTCCACCTGGCCGGCCATCTCGCCGATGCCGGGCAGCTTGCCGAGCAGGTCGCGCAGCGGCCCCATCTTCTGGATGGTGCGCAGCTGCGTCAGCAGATCGTCCATGCCGAAGCGGCCCGCCAGCAGACGCTCGGCGTCGGCCTCGGCCTGCTTTGCGTCCACCACCTGCTCGAAGTCCTGCACGAGGCCGACCACGTCGCCCATGCCGAGGATGCGTGACGCGAGCCCTTCGGGCCGGAACTCCTCCAGCCGGTCCACGCCCTCGCCCGTGCCCACGAACTTGATGGGCACGCCGGTCACGGCCTTCACGGCCAGCGCGGCACCACCGCGTGCGTCGCCGTCGAGCTTGGTGAGCACGAGGCCGTCGAGCGGCAGCTGCTCGGCGAAGCCGCGCGCGACGTTCACGGCATCGCGGCCCATCAGCGCGTCGCACACCAGCAGCCGGTTCGCGGGCTCGGTGGCGGCCTCGAGCGCGCGCAGCTCGGCCATCAGCACCTCGTCGATGGCGAGGCGGCCCGCGGTGTCGTAGATGACGGCGTCGTAGCCCTCACGGCGTGCTCGCTCTCGCGCCCGCGCACACAGGGAGGGCGGTGCCTCGCCGGGCTCACCCGCGTGCACTGGGACAGCGATCGACGCGCCGAGTGTCTGGAGCTGCTGCACGGCGGCCGGCCGCTGTACGTCGGCGGCCACCAGCAGCGGGCGCCGGCCCTGGCGCTGGAGATGCCGCGCCAGCTTGGCGGCGACGCTGGTCTTGCCGACGCCCTGCAGGCCGAGCAGCAGCACCGAGACGACGCCGTCGCGGCGCGCGAGCGAGGCGTCCACCGGGCCCATCAGCGCGCCGAGCTCTGCCTCGCAGGTCGCCACGAAGTGCTGCCCCGGCGTCACGCGGTGCACGCGCCCGGCGGCGTCGCGCACCTTGGTCTCGACGCGCGCGCCGAGCGACTTCTCGCGCAGGCGCGCGAGGAAGTCGTTCGCGACGCCGTAGTCCACGTCGGCCTCGAGCAGCGAGCGCCGCACGTCGGCGAGCGCTTCCTCGAGGTTCGCATCCGAGAGGGTCTGCACGCCGGCGAGTCGTTCGCGCGCGCGCTTGAAGCCGGCCGACAGGGTTTCGAGCATCGCCGCAGGATAAAGAACCGGAAGCCGGTTCCAAGCGTTACAATCGGCCGCCCACGGAGGGACGGATGCCGACACCGGTCGAGGCGCAGATCACCGGGAATGTCTGGAAGATCGAGAAGGCCGTCGGTGATGCCGTAGAGACGGAGGACGTCATCCTGATCCTCGAGTCGATGAAGATGGAGATCCCGGTCGAGGCGCCCGTTCCGGGCCGCTTGGCAGAGATCCGAGTGCGTGAGGGCGAGAACGTGGAGGAAGGCGCCGTCCTCGCCGTGATCGAATAGCGGGGGTCACGTGACCGGCCTGCGGGTACGTCCGCTGCGCGCACGCGACATCGAGACGGCCCTCACCTACCTGGATCGTTCGCCGCTCCTGAACCTGGTGCTCGCCGATCTGGTGCTGCGCCTGGCCGAGCCCGGCCCCGGCCGGGGAGCTGCGCCCGAGGTGCTGGGTGCCTGGCGCGGGCACGAGCTGGCCGGCCTCGCCGGCCTCGCGCCGAGCGTGGTCTTCGACGCCGCGGCCGAGCCCGAAGCGCTCGAGGCCTTCTTTCCGTACCTGGTGCGCGTCGGCTCGGGTCTCGTGAAGAGCACCGAGGAGGTGGTGGCGCCGCTGCTGGGCTGGCTCGTGGCCGAGGGCCGGCGCGTGTTGCTCGATCGCATCGAGATCGGCTTCGCGCTCACGCCGGAAAGCGCACGCTTGAGCCCGCCCGACCCGGAGCTGTGGGTGCGAGACGCCGGAGCCGGCGACCTCGATGCGCTCGTCGATGCCGCTCGTCAGAGCTTGCTCGAGGAGCGCCGCCCCGATCCCTTCGAGAGCGATCCGGTCGGCTTCCGGCGCTGGGTGCGAGGCCGCGTGCGCCACGCCGTCGTGGTCGAGCAGAACGCGCAGCTCGGCTTCGTCGGCTACGCGGACGTGCAGTCTGCGCGCGGCTGGCTGCTCCAGGGCATCTACACCTGGCCGGCCGAGCGGCGCCAGGGGCTCGCTACCGCCGGCGTCTCGGAGCTGTGCCGTCGCGCCTTCGCGCGCGGGAGCGCGCACGTGCAGCTGGCCGTGATCGAGGACAACCCGGCGGCGGAGCGCCTGTACGAGGGTCTCGGCTTCCGCCCCTTCGCCCGTCTGCGGACTCTTCTCTTTTCGTAGGGCGTCGAGTAGCCTGCCCGCCTTTTAGCCCGAGGAGGATCCCCCCATGGCACTGCTCACCGGCAAGGTCGCACTCGTCACCGGCGCAGGTGGCGGTCTCGGTCGCTGTCACGCGCTCGCGCTCGCCAAGGAGGGCGCCAAGCTGGTCGTGAACGATCTCGGCGGCTCGCGGGATGGCAGCGGCGCCGCGCACAGCATGGCCGACAAGGTCGTGGACGAGATCAAGACGCTGGGCGGGCAGGCCGTCGCGAACTACGACAACGTCGCGAGCGTCGCCGGCGGCGAGCGCATCGTGAAGAGCGCGCTCGACGCGTTCGGCCAGCTCGACATCTGCGTCAACAACGCGGGCATCCTGCGCGACAAGACGCTCGCGAAGCTCACCGAAGATTTCTGGGATCCCGTGGTGGACGTGCATCTCAAAGGCACCTACTGCGTCTCGCGCCCGGCCTTCAACCACATGAAGGAGCGCGGGCAGGGCGGGGTGATCATCAACACCTCGTCCACCTCGGGCCTGAACGGCAACTTCGGCCAGAGCAACTACGGCGCGGCCAAGGCCGGCATCTGGGGCTTCTCGCGCTGCCTCGCGCTGGAAGGCCAACGCAACGCGATCCGCGTCTTCATCCTCGCGCCGGTCGCGCTCACGCGTCTCACCGAGGATCTCGCGGGCATGCAGACCGAGGAGATGAAGGAGAAGCTCGACCCCGCGCTGGTGTCGCCGCTCGTCGTGTATCTCGCCAGCGATCTCGCCAAGGACCAGACCGGCACCACCTTCTTCGTCGGCGGCGGGCGCATCGCGGAGATGCGCATGCTGACGGCCAAAGGCGTCACCAAGACCGACGACGGCGGACTCTGGACGGCCGAGGAGATCGCCGCGCGCATGAGCGAGATCGTGCTGCCGGCGTAGGGTCGCGGCGTCCAGCCGCGCGTTCGGGCTTGACCGGGCCGCTCGCGCGGGGCGAGACTCCGCGGGCGAATCGCTGGAGGGCACCGATGCGGTGTTCGTCCTGTCAGCACGAGAATCCGTCCGAGCACCGCTTCTGCGCGGGATGCGGAGCGGCGCTCACGCGGTCGTGCCCTGCGTGTGGCTGCGCGGCTCGGCCGGAGGACGCGTTCTGCGGCGCTTGTGGGGCGCCGCTCGCTGCGAACGCTGGGTCCGCACCGGCGCCGAGCGAGGAGCGCGCCGAACGCCGTCAGCTGACGGTCGCCTTCTGCGATCTGGTGGACTCGACGCGGCTCTCGGCGGCGCTGGATGCCGAGGACTGGCGCGAGCTGGTGCGCCGCTATCAAGGGGCCGCGGCTGGCGCGATCGAGCGCTTCGGCGGCCACGTCGCGCAGTACCTGGGCGACGGCATCTTGGCCTACTTCGGCTGGCCGCGCGCGCACGAGGACGACGCCGAGCGCGCAGTGCGGGCCGGGCTCGCCATCGTCGATGCCGTCGGAGGTCTCGCCGGCGCTCTCGCCGTGCGCGTCGGCATCCACACCGGGCCCGTGGTGGTGGGCGAGATGGGCGGAGGCAAGAGCCGCGAGACGCTCGCGATGGGCGAGACGACGAACGTGGCGGCGCGCCTTCAGGCGCTCACGGATCCCGGCGCCGTCGTCTTCTCCGCGGCGACGCTGCGTCTCGTGCAGGGGCTCTTCGTCGCGGAGGAGCTCGGGCCCCAGGCGCTCAAGGGGATCGCGGCCCCTCTGCGCGCCTACCGGGCCGTGCGCGCGAGCGGCGTGCGAAGCCGCCTCGACCTGGCGGCTGCGGCCGGACTCACGCCGCTCGTCGGCCGCGAGCAGGAGGTGGGCCTGCTCCTCGACCGCTGGGAGCAGGTGCGCGAGGGTGCGGGCCAGGCGGTGCTGATCGCCGGCGAGGCGGGCATCGGGAAGTCCCGTCTGGTCGAGGCCTTCCGCGCGCGCCTCGCCGAGTCACCACACACCTGGCTCGAGTGCCGTTGCTCGCCCTACACCCAGGACTCGGCGCTGCTCCCCGTAGTGGACCTGCTCACACAGGCGCTCTCGGCGCTCGCGCCCGAGACGGCGCGCGGCGCCAGAGTGAGCCTCGAGCAGCTCGAGCAGGCCCTCGCCGGGGTGGGATTCCCGCTCACAGAGAGCGTGCCGCTGATGGCCTCGTTCCTCTCGCTGCCAGCTTCGGAGCGCTACCCGCTGCCGAATCTCAGCCCCGAAGGCCGCCGGCGGAAGACGCTCGCGCTGCTCGCCGAGTGGCTCTTGCGTCTCGGACGCCAGCAGCCGGTGGTGCTGCTCTTCGAGGATCTCCAGTGGGTGGACCCCTCCACCCAGGATCTGCTCGGCACGATCCTCGAGCAGGTGCCGATGGCGTCGGTGCTCGCCCTCTACACGCATCGTCCCGACTTCTCGGTGCCCTGGCCGCCGAAGAGCCACGTAACGCCCGTGCTGCTGCCGCGCCTCACGCGAGCGCAGGGGCGCCAGATGGTAGAGGGGGCGGCGCGCGGGCGGCGGCTCCCCGAAGCCTGGGCGCGCGAGATCGTGCGCAGGACGGACGGGATTCCCCTCTTCGTGGAGGAGCTGACGCGCACGTTGCTCGAGTCGGCGGTGTTGGAGCAGGAGACGGACGAGGCCGCGCTCGAGCAGGTGCTCGACCGCCTCGCGATCCCGGCCACGCTCCAGGACTCGCTCGCGGCGCGCCTCGACGCGCTCGGGCCGGTGAAGGAGGTGGCGCAGCTCGCCGCCTGCCTCGGGCGCGAGCTCTCCTTCGAGCTGCTGCTTGCCGTGAGCCCGCTGAAGGACAGCGAGCTCGAGGCAATGCTGGCCAGGGCCGTCGCGGCGGAGCTGTTCTATCAGCGCGGGACGCCGCCCGAGGCGCTCTACTGGTTCAAGCACTCTCTCGTTCAGGAGGCGGCCTACCAATCGCTGCTCAAGAGCACCCGCCAGCGCCATCACAAGCGGATCGCGGAGACGCTGGAGCAGCGCTTCCCGGAGATCGTCGAGACGCGGCCCGAGCTGGTCGCCCACCACCGCACGGAGGCAGGCGAGACGGAGCTTGCGGTCGGCTCCTGGCAGCGAGCGGGCCAGCGCGCGATCGAGCGCTCGGCGCACAAGGAGGCGGTGCGCCACCTCGGCAAGGGCCTCGATCTCCTCTTGACCCTTCCCGAGACGCTCGAGCGCAGCGGGCGCGAGCTCGGCTTCCAGATGCTCCTCGGCCTGGGCTCCGCAGCGGCTGAAGGCTACGGCGCCCCCGGCGCAGGTCGCGCCTTCGCTCGCGCAGGCCAGCTGTGCCGCGAGCTCGGCGAGAGCGCGGCGCTCTTTCCGATTCTCTTCGGGCAGCACGTGTTCTACATGGTGCGTGCGGATGCGGACGCCCAGCGCGAGCTGGCCGAGCGGCTCCTCGCCCTGGCCCGGCGATCCGGCGACCCGGGACTTCTGGTCGAGGGCCACCTCGCCATGGGACAGGCTGATTATTGGGCGGGCGAGCTCCGCGCGAGCCGCGAGCATCTCGAGCAGGTGCTCGCGCTCTACGACCGGGAGCGTGACCGTGCGCACGTCTTCGTCTACGGCCAGGACCCCGCCGCCTATGCCCACGCCTATCTGGGCTTCGTCGTATGGCAGATCGGCGCGCCCGACCAGGCCCTGGTCCACGCACTGCAGGCGGTGGCTCTCGCCGAGGCGATCGGTCATCCCTTCACGCTGGCAGGTGTTGCTGGTGGCTTCGCTGCGGTGAGCCGCGGCGACCGCGGCGAGTTCGAGCAGTGCGTGGAGGTCGCCGAGCGCGCGCGCTCGATCGCCGTCGAGCAGGGGTTCCCGATGTGGGTCGGGTTCACGGGCCTCTACGCGTCGTACGCCGGGGCCCTGCTCGATCGCTCCTCGGATGATTTGCGGCAAGCGCGGGACAGCCTGACTGCAATTCGGGAGACCGGGGCACTCATCTCGAGCACGCGTTCCCTGTGCCTCCTCGCGGAGGCCTCGCTCCGCGCCGGCCAGATCGACGCGGGCCTCGCCGCCGCCGACGAGGCCCTCGACCACGCCGAGAAGCACCGCGAGCGCTTCTGGGAGCCCGAGATCCACCGCCTCCGGGGTGAGCTTCTGCGGCAGGACGGGGCGGATCCGCCCGCGGTCGAGGCATGCTTCCAGCGCGCCCTCGAGATCGCGCGTGGGCAGCAGGCGAAGTCCCTCGAGCTCCGCGCCGCGATGAGCCTGGCGCGCCTCTGGCGCGACCACGGCAAACGCGACGAGGCCCGCGCGCTGCTCCAGCCCGTCTACGCCTGGTTCACCGAGGGCTTCGACACGAAGGACCTGCGCGACGCGCAGGCGCTGCTCGCGGAGCTCGGACGCTGAGCACGCTCCTGTCGCGAGCGCCGCGACGTTGGCAGCGACTAACAACTAGCGGATCACGGTCGCGTCGGGGATTCCTTCGAAGTCGGCGTCCCCGGTGACGATCCGGGCGCGGTGCCGGCGCGCGGTGGCGAGGATCAGGGCGTCCGCCATGGCGAGCCCGTGCTGGAGCGAGAGGTCCGCGGCCTCGAGGGCGAGCGCGTCGTCGACGGGCACCAGGGTCGCGGCCTGGAGGGCCGAGACGGCCTCGACGGCCCGCTCCTCGGAGAGGTCGCGGCGGATCACCTTGTAGACCTCGTAGACCTGGATGGCGCTCGCAAGCAGCGGCTCGCGGCCCTCCAGGTAGCGGGCGAACGCGTCGGCGCGGGGTCGATCGGCCAGGTACTCGATCCAGCCGCTCGAGTCCACCAGGATCAAAGGCGGTCTTTCTTCTCGCGCAGGCTTCGCGGCCGCGTGCCCCGCGCCACTCCGCGGCGTGCACGCACCGGGCGGGCGGGCACCAGGAAGACGACCCCTCCCTTCTCGATCACCGTGAACTCCGACCCGGGGCGCAAGCCCAGGCGCTCGCGCACCTCGCGCGGGACGACGAGCTGGTACTTGGTCGAAAGGATCACGTTCTTCATCGGGCTACGAGGAGGCTATCGATCGCCGATTGGTAGGTCAACGCGAGGGCGCCGGTGAGCTTCCTCGAGGCGACGCCCTCGCGCGAGGCGGCTCTCACTCGGGCAGGACGACGAGCCCTAGCTGTGACGCGTTCGTGCGGACGCGGGAGTCCGTGGAGAGCACGGCCAGATCGGGCAGGGACTGCCGGAGCAGCAGGGCGCTCGCGAGGTGCAGTGCATCGAGCGTTCGGATGGGCTCGCTCGGAAAGGCTTCCTCGGCGCGCGCGGCCACGTCGCGTGTGAGTTCGAGCACGGCCCAGCGCGCCGCAGCGAGCGCGAGCTGAGACCGCAGCCCGCCTGCCTCGGCCTCGCTGATGCGACGCTCGCGGGCCGCCCGGCGGATCACGCGGCGCGCTTCGATCAGGGTGAGGCGCGAGCAGACGACCTTGTCGGCCGAGCGCAGCCGCTGGAGAAGCACGTCGCCGTCCCGCTCGGCGAACAGCCAGCGCAGGACGGCGCTGGTCTCGGCGTAGAGCGTCACTGCTCCTCGCGCTCCGCGTCGAGCAGGGGTCCGCTCTCCACCGGCGCGCGCAGTCGCGACGCGCGGTAAGCGCTCGCGTCTTGGGGCAGCCCGAGAACCAGCGCACCGTCGGCCGCCAGTCTCTCCAACGCCTGCTCGGGTGCGCCCGCCGGAAGCTTCGCACTCGGCCGGCGCAGCTCCGCGACGACGCGACCCCGGTCGGTGACCAGCACCACTTCACCGCGCGCCACCTCTCGCAGGTAGGCGCTCAGCCGGTTCTTGAGCTCCTTGATCGCAACGGCCTTCATACCGAACGAAAGTAGCTACGCGTAGCTACTCCGGCGAGGTCCGCGGTTTCGGGCCGCACCGGGCTCGCGCCGCGGAGCGTCATGTGCGTCGAAGCGAGACTCATCGGGCACCAGCACCGATCCGTGCTAGACCCTCATGCGATGGTGGAAGCCCGGAAGCCCAAGGCCGGGGCCCAGGCGGTGCGGTTGCCCGACCCCGCCGTCGCCGACGCCACCTCGGCGATGGTCCCGCGCTTCAACGTCTTCTTCCGTTGGTTCGCGCGCCGCTTCTTCCCGTACTTCGACCTCGACGGTGCGATGGTGGCCCGTGTGCGCGCGCTCGAGGAGCGCGGCTCGGTCGTGTACGTCATGCGCTACGCGAGCCGGCTCGACTACTTCTTGTTCAACACGCTGTTCGCGCGCGAGGGGCTGCGGCTCTCGGCCTTCGCGAACGGCCTGTCCTTCTACTACTATGCGCCGCTGCTGCGGGGCATCGGCATCTCGTTGCGCCGCCGGCGCCTGCTCGGGGCCGCGCGCCGCGAGGCCGACCGCCGGCGCGCGCTCGCCAAGGTGGGCGAGGTCGTGGGCGCGGGTCAGTCGATGTTCCTGTTCCTGCGCACGGCGCGGCTGCGCGACGTGCTACGCGGGCGCGAGGCGGCCGTCGAAGAAGGGCGTCGCGAGCTCGAGCTGCTCGGCGAGGTGGTGCGCGCGGCGCGGGCCGAGGGCCGCTCGGTCGCGCTGGTGCCGCTCGCCCTGTTCTGGCGCAAAGGGCCGCGTGGCCAAGCGCGCTTCCTGAATCTCTCTTATGGCGCGCCCACGCGGCCGACCGACGTCGCCAAGGTGGCGTCCTTCCTGATCGCGTACCGGGAGCTCTCGATCAAGATCGGCGAGCCGATGGATCTTGCCGGCTTCATCGAGAAGCGACCCGGCCAGGACGACGAGACGGCGGCGCGCAAGCTGCGCCGAGCCATCCTGCTGTTCCTGCACCGCGAGGAGCGCGCGGTGCAGGGCCCGGTGCTGCGCCCGCGCCACCGCGTACAGGAGGCCGTGCTGCGCGACGCACGGGTCGAGAGCGCGCTCGAGCGCCGCATCGAAGCGGGCGTCACCCCGGAGGCGGCGCGCGCTCAGGCCGAGAAGATGTTCCGCGAGATCGCGGCGAACATGAACTCGACCTTCCTGGCCCTGCTCGCCCTGGCGGCTTCGGCCGTGATCCGGCGGCTCTTTCATCGCGTGGAGGTGCGCGGCCTCGACAAGCTCGCCGAATGGGCGAAGCGCCAGCCCGTGGTGCTGGTGCCGAGCCATCGCTCCTACTTCGACTTCGTGCTGTTGTCGTGGCTGTTCTACCAGAACCATCTCATGCCGCCGCACATCGCCGCGCGCGAGAACATGGCCTTCGGCCCCTTCGGCTTCCTGTTCCGGCGCGCCGGCGCCTTCTTCCTGCGCAAGTCCTTCGACGACGAGCTGTACCGCGCGGTGTTCCGCGGCTACGTCGGCTACCTGGTGCGCGAGGGCTTCACGCAGGAGTTCTTCATCGAGGGCAGCCGCTCGCGCACCGGCAAGACGCTGGCTCCGCGCATGGGCATGCTGGCCTGGACCATCGAGGGCTTCATCGACAGCGGCCGGCGCGATCTGCTCCTGGTGCCGGTCGGCATCACCTACGAGCGCCTGGTCGAAGAGGGCGCGATGGTGGACGAGCTGGCCGGCGGCAAGAAGAGTGATGAGAGCTTTCTCGGCCTGGTGCGCGCCCGGAAGGTACTGAGCCGCCGCTTCGGCAGCGTGTTCGTGAATTTTGGCGAGCCCATCTCGCTGGGACGCGCGCTCGAGGCCCGCCGCCAGCTGTTTCACGGGGAGGAAGGCGCCGAAAAGCTGGCGGAGCGCCGCGTCTTCATCGAGGCGCTCGGCAACGACATCGTCGAACGCATCAATCTCGCCATGGTCGCGAACGCCACGTCGGTTGCGGCCTGCGTGGTGCTGGCCGAGGCGCGGCCGGGTTTGTTCCGTGCCGAGCTGGCGGAGCGTATGAACCAGCTCGTCGATCTGCTCAAGCTCCAGGATGTGCGGCTCACGCCCGTGCTGGCGGCGGACGCGCCGGAGTTCCGCGATTCGATCGACCTCCTGCTGCGGCTCGGCCTGTTGCACGCGGAGAACGACCCGCGCGGCGAGATCGTCTACTACGAGGAGAAGGACGCGCGCGCGCTCGACGTCTATCGCAACGTGCTGTTTCACTTCCTGGTGGCGCCGAGCCTGATGGCGCGCCTGCTGTTGCGCGGCGCCGGTACGGCTGAGCTGCGGCGCGACCTCGACTTCTGGCTCGACCTGCTCTACCGCGAGTTCTTCGCGCCGCGCGCGATCGTTCATGCCGCGCAGGTCGACGCCTTCCTCGACCACTTCGAGCGGCTCGGCGCGCTCGAGCGCAGCGAAGACCGGTTGCGGGCTACCGAGAAGGGCCGCATCTACCTGAGCTTCCTCGCCGAGCAGACGCGCAGCTTGCTCGAGGCCTACTACGGCGTGTTCTCGGCGCTGCTCGCGCTCGAGCAGCCCGTACCGGAACGCACACTCGAGAAGGAGACCGAGGCGCAGTTCCGTCGCTTGCATCGGGTGGGCGAGGTGTCGCGCACCGAGGGCTGGAATCGCGTCACCTTCAAGAACGTGCTCGAGCTGCTCGCGCGGCGCGGCGTGCTGCTGCAGTCGGCGCGCGACACGCGCGAGCCGGCCTGGGGACGCGGGCCTGCCTTCGACGAGCTGCCCGCGCTGCGCGAGCGGCTGGCACGGGCGTTGCTCGCTCGTTAGCCTCGCCCGCCCATGATCTGCGAGAACCCGCCCGACTTCGCCAAGCGTGGCGGCCTCGTCACCGCGATCGCGCAGGACCACGAGACCGGCGAGATCTTGATGGTCGCCTACATGAACGAGGCAGCCTTCGAGAAGACGCTCGAGCTCGGGCAGGTGGTCTACTTCAGCACCGCGCGGGGCGAGCTCTGGCACAAGGGTGAGTCGAGCGGGAACGTGCAGATCGTGAAGGAGCTGCGTGTCGACTGCGACGGCGACGCCGTGCTGATCAAGGTCGAGCAGCACGGACGCGCGGCCTGCCACACCGGCCAACGCAGCTGCTTCTTCCGGGTGCGCGACGGCGCCGGCTGGAAGCACGACGGCGAGCAGGTCTTCGACCCGAAGCTGGTTTACGGCAAGTGAGCGCTCGCAGGAGCGGTGGAGTGCCCACCAAGCAAGGGCTGGGGCGGAGGGCGACAGCCTCGGAGTCTCGGCCCGCGCAGCGAGCCGCAGGCGAGCGAAGAATCAGGCTGGGGCTGCCGAAGGGCAGCCTGCAGGACACGACCGCCAAGCTGTTCGAGCTGGCGGGCTACAACCTGCGCTTCCCGGAGCGCTCCTACTATCCCGAGATCGACGACCCCGAGGTCGAGTGCATCCTGATCCGTGCCCAGGAGATCGCCCGCTACGTCGAGCAGGGCGTGCTCGACGCCGGCATCACCGGCATCGACTGGGTGCTCGAGAACGGCGCCAAGGTGAAGGAGCTGGCGGATCTCGCGGCGCCCTGGCCGAGCTACGGCACGGTGCGCTGGCTGCTGGCGGTGAAGGAAGGCTCGCCCTTCGAGAGCGTGAAGGACCTGCGCGGCAAGCGCATCGCCACCGAGGTGGTCGGCATCACGAAGGCCTACCTGCGCCGGCAGGGCGTCGCGGCCGAGGTCGAGTTTTCCTACGGCGCTACCGAGGTGAAGCCGCCGATCCTCGCTGACGCGATCGTGGACGTCTCCGCGACTGGCTCGAGCCTCCGCGCCAACCAGCTGCGCGTGCTCGACACCGTGCTCGAGAGCACGCCGCGCTTCATCGCGAACAAGGCCTCCGTCGCGGACGCCTGGAAGCGGCGCAAGCTCGAGCGCATGCTGCTGATGCTGAGGGGCGCGATCACCGCGGCCGGGCGCGTCGGTCTGATGATGAACGTGCCGAAGCGGGCGCTGCCGCGCGTGCTCGAGGTGTTGCCCGCCCTCGGTACGCCCACCATCTCGGCTCTCGCCGATGACCAGTGGATCGCGGTCAACACGGTGGTGGCGGAGACGGTGGTGCGCGAGCTGTTACCGACGCTGGTCGAGCGCGGAGCGCGCGGCATCGTCGAGTACCCGCTCTCGAAGATCGTTGGTTGATTCCCGCTTTAGTCTCCTGCTGCGGGCCCCGCTCGACTGGCTCGAGGTAGCGGCCTGGGGTGGACGGCCGCAGCCGCTCGGCGCACGCGTGTTGGTTCAGGGCGTGGTGCTGAGCGAGGCCGGCGTGTTGCTGGCGTTGCGCCGCGAGCTGCGCGGCTGGGAGCTGCCCGGAGGCAGAGCGCAGCCCGGTGAGAACGAGCGGGACGCCCTGGTCCGCGAGATCCACGAGGAGACGGGGCTCTGGGTCCAGCCGGTGGAGCGGGTCGGCGAGTACCGTCGCAGCGGTTTCGCGCCGCATCGCGCCCTCGTGCAGCGCTGCGTCGTCACGGGTGGGGCGCTCGCCCCCAGCGCGGATACCCCGGCTGTGGCGTGGTGGGATCCGGCGGCGTTGCCGCCCACGCTGTTCCCGTGGTTCCGGCGGCCGCTGCTCGATGCGCTCGGCGCCGGCCCGCGCCCCGTCGAACGCGATGAACGACTCGGCCTCGCCGCGATCGCGGCGGGCCTCCGCATCGACCTCACGACTCGCTGGCGGGGACACGGCTCGCGCTAGAGCGCGACCGCAAGCATGGCCACGCGGCGTCGAGCGGGCGCGGCGCTGCCAGCTGCAGCATGTTCGGCGCGCCCTCGAGCCGGGAGCCGAGCTGATGAAGAACCTCCCCTCGCGCGCGCGGCAGTTCTCGAAGCCCTATCGGGTAACGAAGGGCAAGGGCTTTCGCCTGGCGAGGATCGACCCCGCCGATACCGCGCACCTCGAATCCGCCGACGCAGCTCGCGCGCGCGAGCTGCTCGAGGCCGGCATGCAACAGCTCGCCGAGTACCAGAGCATGCTCTACGCACAGGACCGCTGGTCGCTGCTGCTGATCTTCCAGGCGATGGACGCCGCGGGCAAGGACGGCACGATCAAGCATGTGATGTCGGGCGTGAATCCGCAGGGCGTGCAGGTGTACTCGTTCAAGGCGCCCTCGCCCGAGGAGCTGGACCACGACTACCTGTGGCGCTCCACGCGTTGCCTGCCCGAGCGCGGGCGCATCGGGATCTTCAACCGTTCCTACTACGAAGAGCTGCTGGTAGCGCGCGTACACCCGGAGATTCTCGAACGGCAGAAGCTGCCGCCGGAGCTCGTCAGCAGGCGCATCTGGCAGGAGCGTTTCGAGGACATCCGCAACTACGAGCGCTACCTCTCCCGCAACGGTGTGGTGATCCGCAAGTTCTTCCTGCATGTCTCGAAGGGCGAGCAGAAGCGACGCTTCATGGCGCGGCTCGACGAGCCCGCGAAGAACTGGAAGTTCTCGGCGGGTGACGTGGCGGAGCGCAGGCACTGGAGGAGCTATCAACGCGCCTACGAGGCCGTGATTCGCGAGACCGCGAGCGACGAGGCGCCCTGGTACGTGGTGCCGGCGGACCACAAGTGGTTCACGCGCCTCGTGGTCGCGGCCACGATCGTCGATGCGCTCGCGGGCCTGGACCTCCATTACCCGAAGCTGACTGCCGAGCAACGCCGGGCGCTCGCCGCCGCGCGGCGCGAGCTTTCGCGGGGCTGAGGGCGGCCCTCAGCCCACCAGGCCGGAGGCGACCAGCAGGGCGCGGGCGGTCACGCCGAGGGCGGCGAAGGCCATGGGCAGGAGCAGGCTCTGGGCGCGTTCGCGTGCGAGGCCGGCCGCGAGGCCGAAGGCCAACGCGGCACAGGCGCCGCCGGGCGTCCCGAAAGGAGCGGCCTCGCCGGCTGGCAGCGCGACGAGCGCCGCTGTGTAGAGCAGTGCCGGCAGCACCACGCACACGCCGCGCGCCGCAAGGTGGAAGGCCGGTAGCAGGCCGGCGCTGGCGACCCCGCGGAACACCAGCTCGAGGCCCACTGCGCCGGCCACGAGGGCACCGCAGGTGCCGGCGCCGTGCAGATCGAGCGCCGTCGGCTGCGTCGGCAGCCAGACGCCGCCCGCAGCCGCCGCACCGAGCGCCACGGGCAGGAGCGCCCAGCCGGCGAAACCCCGCGGCGAGCGCAGCCCGTACCAGCCCGCCGCGCGTCGCCCGCCCGCGAGACAAGCGACGCCCGCGCACACGAACAGCCAGAGCGGCGCGAGCGACGCGAGCGACGGCGTGCCGAGCGGCGCGAGCGACGGCGTGCCGAGCGGCGCCACGCCGAGCCCGAGCAGGGCCAGCGCGCCGAGTGTCACCGCCGCGGCGCGGCGCACGCGCCCCGCGAGAGTCCGCGTCTGACAAGCGTCCCGGCAGCCGGCCACGATCTGGCCCGGCGCGAGCCGCGTCCCGCGTCGGCGCGGTGAGCCGCCGATTTCACCCGCTCCTCCCCAGCGGTTCTCCGAACGGCTTCCGCCCGACGCCGGGTCCGCGTGATTCAACCAGGCGTAGATGCGTTCGAGGCGCGCCGCCGCGGCGGGCTGCGCGGCGCGCAGGCTGTAGTGGGCCGCGTCCTTCTGCAGCACCACCAGCGCGAGGCGCTCGCCGTGCAGGCGCCGCAGCTCGCGCTCGACCTCGTAGATGCCGCCGTCGGCGCGGCACACCACGGCCACGCCGACGCCTGCCAGCTCGGCGCGCGCCAGCTCCTCGATCGGGAGCGGCGCCTCGAGGTCCTCGCCGGCGTAAGCGATGCGGTCGATGGCGCGCAGCTGCGCTGCGACGAAGGCGATCGGATCGCGGCCGAAGCCGCCGGCCCGAGCCGCGCGCTCGCGTTCCAGCAGGCCGTCGAGCGCCCTCCGCGTCTCGGTGTAGAGCGCGGGGGGCAGCGCGCACAGGTCCTCGCAACCGAAGCCGAGCGCGTCGATGTTCCCCTCGAGCCGCAGCAAGGGCAGCACGCGCGCGCGCACCCGCGCGCCTACCGCGCCACCGAGCCGCAGGTGATTGAGCAGCACCCAGATCGCGAGCACGGTGTCGAGATCGGCGCCGTTCGCATGGATGCGGAAGTCGCGGCGGCGCAGGTCGAGGCCGCGCCGCATCAGCACCATGGCCTGCTCGCAGCTCGCGAGCGTGAAGGCGCGCACGCAGCCTTCGTGATGATCGAGGTTGTAGACGTCGCGCTCGGGGTCCACGAAGGGCTCGCCCTGCGCGGCGCCGTCCAGGTAGATCGTGCCGGGCGGGGCGCTGCGTGCGGTCGCCGCACTCACGCACACACCCGGCTCGAGGCGCAGCTCGAGAGTCGGCGCCTCGAGGCAGACGAGCACTCGCTCGCGGCCGACTCGGCGCGCGCGGTAGCGGCCGGCCGAGCTGGGCTGCGCCTCGCCGCGGGCCAGCTCGCGCAGCGGGCCGGGCGCCGTGCGCCACCAGCCCGGATCGCGAGCTGCAACGGCCGGCGCGGGCGCGAGCCCGGCCGGTCGAGCAGTGGCGCGGTTTCTTCGTGCGGACACGAGCGCCGTGGCCATCCCTCCTCCGCCTCTCGTTTCGGCAGGGCCGCGCGGGCAGCTCGTGACCCCGCTCACCCCGGCTCGGGGCGGCGATTCGAGCGGGCGCCGGAAAGCGAACCGCCCACCCGGGAAACGCCAATTTCCGGGTGGGCGGGCTTCACACGCACCGTTTCCGATGCGTTCTCAGACTGGGCTCAGGAGGCGCGCGTCTCGCGCAAGCCGCTCTGCTCGAGCTCGCGGCCGAGCTGCTCGACCTTGCGCCTGAACTCTTCGAAGGGCTCGTCGAAGGAGAGGATGATCTCCGTGGTGCGCGGGATCTCGTCCCCGTTGAGCAGGCCGCGATAGCGGTTCAGGTTCGCCAGGATCGCCTCGGCCACCTTCAACGCGCGCTTCTCCGTCTTGATCAGCGGCGACTGCAGCGTGTAGACGTTGTTGCGGCCCCACAAGCTCTCGTCGCGCACGATCGCGATCTCGCGGTAGACGCCGTTGATCGGATCGAAGTTGTACTCGACGCGGACCTCTTTGAAGATGTCGGAGTTGCCGGTGTAGAAGCCGCGCTCCTTCTCGACCTTGCCGAGCTGACGGCAGCGGGGGCAGTAGAAGGTGTCGCCGTGGTTCAACAGGAATACGCCCTTCGCGTAGTCCTCGCAGTCGGTGTTCTCGCAGTAGCCGACTCCGCGCTTCATGCTTGCCATCGTGCAGATATTCCTTCGGGCCTCGTGGGGGGTCCGCGTGCTCCGTACCGGTCCTGGGCCCGTCGGAGGATCTCCATAGGCAAGCCCCGTGCCATGCGGCGATGGGGGGGAGCATCGCGGCGAGTTTTCGAGCTGTTGGGTGTGAGCCTTGCCGCTCTCCTGCTGGTTCGGAAGCGCCGCAGTCGACGCTGCGATGAGAAGTGGATGACTCATTCATGGAAGCGCGCTCGCCCCATCACGCTGCGTCATCACGAAGCCCGCAATCCCGTTCGCCCCTCGCGCAAGGCTCGCGCATCGAGAGGGGAAGGGGGGTGCGAGCGCAACCGGAAAACCCTGACCGCACCGCAGGTTACGAGCACCTGAGCTTATACTCCCTGGGTCTCTCCGCTGTCAACCGCGATTTGAGGCTTCCTGCGCTTCGAGCGCGCTCGCGAGGCGCCGCCGCGCCCGCTCGAGCCGCGCGGCGTAGCCGAGCACCCCCGCGACGACCAGCGCGTAGCAGGCCAGCGCGTAGCTCACGCTTCCCTCCGCATGGCTTCGGCCTCGGCCCGGTCGAGCGCGGCGCGCAGTGCGCCGACCTCGAGGCGTCTCACGAGGAGATGAGCAAAGGCTGCGAACGCCGTGAGCATTCCGAGCGCGAAGGGTGCGCCCATGCCGGCCCCGAGGCTGCCGCGACCGAGATTCTCGGGGTGGACGGTGCGGCCGCCCGCGAGGTCGATCGCGAAGTAGTTGAGGGGAATCACGGTGAGGCCGGCGATCGCGTAGACCGCCGCGAAGCGGGCCGCCCGCTCGCTGCCCTCCGTGAAGGAGCGCAGCAGCAGGTAGGAGACGTAGACCAGATAGAGCAGCAGCGTGAGCGTGAGCCGCAGGTCCCAGGTCCACCAACGTCCCCAGGTGCCCTTCGCCCAGATCGGGCCGGTGAGCAGCACCAGCGTGCAGAACAGCACCCCGACCTCGGCGCTCGCGGCCGAGAGCCGGTCGAAGCGCTCGTCGCGGCGCCAGAGGTAGAGCGCGCCGCTGGCCGCCGTCAGCGCGAAGCCGAGGTAGGCGCCGAGCACGCAGGGCACGTGGACGTAGAGGATCTTCTGGAGCGGGCCCTGCATCGAGTCGATCGGCGCGCGCCAGATGAAGAAGGCCCAGAGTCCCGCACAGGCGGCGAGGCAGCCGGCCGTGGCGCGGAGCAGCTTCGTGTTGCGCTTCATCTCCTCACTCGTCCAGCACGACCTCGAAGGTCAGGAAGGAAACGATCGCGAACACGCCGTCCGTGACGAGCAGCAGCTGTAGCGCGGGCCAGGGCAACGTGCCCTCGAGCAGCAGCGCGTTCGTGGCGCGCACCGCGCCGAGCAGTACGGGCACGAGCAGCGGCAGGAGCAGCAGCGGAAGCATCACCTCGCGGTACTGGGTCCTCACCGCCATGGCCGAGAACAGGGTGCCGACCGAGCACAGCCCGGCGGCGCCGAGCGCCGCCACACCCGCCAGCCGGCCCGCTACCGGCCAGAGGTCGAGATCGAAGGCCAGCGCAAATGCGATGGCCGTGGCCAGCTGCACGACGAGCAGCAGCACGAAGCTCGCGAGCGCCTTGCCGAGGAAGACGAAGCCGCGCTCCACCGGTGCGAGTGCGAGCAGCGAGAGGGCCTCGTTCTCCAGCTCGGTCGCGAAGGCGCGGTTGAGGCCCAGCACGCCCGCGAACAGATAGGCCACCCAGAGCAGGCCGGGCACGTGCGCGCGCGCCTCGGGCCCGACGCCCGGCGGCGCGGCCAGGTACAGCACGACCACCACCAGCAGGGAGAAGACGCCCATCGCGACCAACCGGTCGCGGCTGCGCCACTCGGACACGAGATCCTTCCAGAGCACGGCGTAGAGTGCGCTCACCTCTCGCTCTCCATGCGGGCCACGGCTCTGGCTGCGGCCGCCTCGAGCGCGGCGGTGTCGTGCAGCGCGGCAGCATCGAGCCAGGCGGCGCGGCCGCGCACCAGCACCAGCGCGCGATCGGCGAGCCCCGCCGCGCGCGCGAGGTCGTGCGTGACTACGACCAGCGCACGCCCGGCGCGCTTCTCGGCCAGGAGCCGCTGCGACAGGCGCGCTGCGGCGCGCGCGTCGAGCCCCGTCCACGGCTCGTCGAGCAGCACCAGCTTCGGGTCGTGCAGCAGCGCGCGGGCGATTGCCGCGCGCTGCGCGAGGCCGCGCGAGAGCGCCCCGGCGCGCCGCTCGGCCACGGCCTCGAGCTCCTCGGCGGCGAGCGCGCGAGCGGCGCGTTCGGCGGGGGAGTCGAGGCCGTAGAGGCGCGCGGCGAGCAGCAGGTTCTCGCGGGTCGTAAGAGTTGGCGTCAGGAACGTGGCGTGGCCGACCAGGCCGACCGCGCGCCGCTGAGCCGCGCGCGTGCGCGCCTGCGCCGCGACCTCGAGCGTGCCTGCGCTCGGACGCGCCAGCCCGGCGAGCAGTCGCAGCAGCGTGCTCTTGCCCGCGCCGTTGGGTCCGAGCACGGCGAGGGCGGAGCCGGGCGCGAGCTCGAGGTCGAGCGCGTGCAGGGCGACGAGTGGCCCGAAGCGCTTTTCGAGGCCTTGCGTGCGGAGCGCGAAGCTCACGCAGTGCCTGGAGAGGTGCCGAGCGCGGCGCCGCACTGCGCGCAGAAGCGGTGCGAAGGATCGGCCGCCGCGCCGCAGGCACCGCATGCGGAACGGAGCGACTCGGAGCCGGTCAGCAAGCCCGGTTCCTCCGGGCGCGCAGCGAGCGGAGCGAGCGTAGAAGAAAGCCGGCGCTCTTCTGCGAGCAACGCGGCGGCGCGGGCGCGCAGGTCGTCGCGCAGGCGCGTGTGATCCTCGGCAGCGACCTTGCCCGTCTCGAAGTCGTGATCGAGGTCGCGGATCGCCTCGTACAGCGACTCGCGCTCGCGCCGCGCTGCGCTCTGCTCGGCGCCGGCCGCAGGCTCGCCACCCGTCGCTTCGCCACGCTCGCGCAGCGGGCTCGTCAGCAGCCAGGCCGCGCCCGCGGCCGCGGCCAGCACCAGCGCGAGCGCAACCTGCTCGCCGCCGCGCGCACGCGCCGGCAGCGTGCCCAGCTCGAGCTGAACCTCTTCACCCGCTTCGACTTCGAAGGCCTCGAAGTACAGGTAGGTGAGGTCGTTCGTCACGAAGGGGCGGCGGCGGTGAAGGCGCTCCGAGCGGGGCGCGAGCCGGCCGGTGTCGGCAACGAAGATCGAGAGCACGGGTGTGCGCGTCGCCAGCGTTCTCGAGAGGCGCGCCGGCGACTCGCCGCGCGCGAGCTGATAGCCGAGCTCGATCCGCGCCTCGCCCGGCGCCACCGAGCCGAGCACCGCCAGGCCGCCCTCTGGATGTGGCGCCAGCTCGAGGCCGGGTGCGTCGCTGCCGAAACGCAGCTGGCTGGCGCCCTCCGGCAGGGGGATGCGCAGCAGCGGCAATTCCGCCGTCCCCAGCACGTGGCTGTCGCTCGTGACCTGCAGCGCGTGCGTCTCGCTGATGTCGAGCGCGGCGTCGTCGAGCTGGGCGACCACGCGCACCTCCGAGACTGAGACCGCGCCGGGCGCGAGGTGAGCAGGCGGCAGCGAGACCCGAATCGCCAGCTTGCCCGCCGGCGGTGCCTCGAGCTTCCAGCGCCGCACGCTGCGCCCGTCCAGCTCGGCCGTCTCCGGTCCCACGAGGCCCGCGGCCTCGAGCAGGGCGTCCGGGTCCGCGACGATCAGCACCAGCCGCTCGCTGTTCGCGGGTACGCTGAGCGCGAAGTCGAAGCGCTCCGGGGCGTCGGCCGTTGCGGGCGAGCTGGCTGCGATCGCCCAGCTGAAGGAGAGCTCCTGCGCACCGGGCAGCACCGGGCCGTACCAGCGCAGCTCGGCGCCGTGCCGCACCAGACCCTCGGGCACCATGCCGAACATCATCTCGAAGCCCGCGGCGCCAGCCGGCAGCGCGCTCGCGACGGCCGGCCGTGCGCCCGCGCGCGCCTCGGCGGGCACGTAGTAGGTGTTCGCCGCGTCGTTCTGGAGCGCGAGCGTCTCGATCGCGCGCAGGCCGTCCGGCTGGCGCACGAGCCGCACACTGTGCTCCGAGATGCGGACGGCGCGCGGGTCGCGCGTCGGCTCGTCCACGCGCACTTCGATCTTCGCGACCGTCTCGCCCGCCGCGAACTGAACGCGACCGCCCGGGAACGCCACGCCCTGGAAGCGCGCGCCCACCAGCCAGCCGATCGCCGGGTCACTCGCGACGTTCTCGAAGACGAAGCGCCCCGCGGCGTCGCTGGTGGTGCGGCGGAGCCCGGGCACGCCCTCGTTGGTGAGCGCGTAGAGCGCCACGTCCGCGCCAGGGACCGGCGCCCCGTTCTCCGTGCGCAGCACGACGCCCTCGATGCGCGCCGGCCCGGGCGGTACGTCGGGCGCGGGCGTGGGCTGGCCGACGGCCAGCCCCCCGGGCTCGGCGAACGCGGTGCTCGCCAGCGCGAGCGCGAGCAGCACGCAGCCGACGGCTCGCCTCATGCGCCGGGCGTCCGGCCTCGCTCCGGGTGGGGCCACATCACGAGCGTCGTGCCCAGCACGAAGGTGAAGCCGCCCAGCCAGACCCAGCTCACCAGCGGATTGCGCCGGATCTTGAGCGTGGCGGCGCCGTCCGCCTCGATCGCGGTGAGGATCACGTACAGATCCTCGTTCAGCGTGGACCACACCGCCGGGATCGAGGCGGGCTGCTGCTCGAGCCAGTACATGCGCTTCTCGGGCGTCAGCGTCGCGCGCGGCACGCCGTTCTGGTACAGCGCGATGCGCGCCACCGCGCCGCCGTAGTGCTGGGCCGGGATCGCGTGCGCGGTCCGATACTCGAGCCGGTAGCCGTTCATCTCGACGGCGTCGCCGGGCGAGAGCGTCTCGAGGCGCTCCTCGTTCAGCGCCGAGCCCGCGAAGCCCACGAACAGGAACACCACGCCGATGTGCACCACGTAGCCGCCGTAGCGGCGCGAGTTCTTCTGGAACAGCGTGACGAGCGCGGTGAGTGGGCCCTCGCCGTGGCGCATGCGCGCGCGGATCGCGCGCACGTACTCCTGCGTGACCGTAGTGGTGACGAAGGCGCCGAGTGCCCAGACCACGGTCGCGATCGGCTCGAAGTGGTCGCGCGTTGCGAGCGCGAGCACGGCGCCGGCCGAAAGGCCCGCCGCCGCCGGGATGCGCAGCTGGCGGCGCAGGCTCGCGGGCGTCGCGCGGCGCCAGGCGATCAGCGGCCCGACGCCGGTCAGGAAGAGCAGGGGCAGCGCCACGAACGCCGCCACGTTCGTGAACCAGCCCGGCCCGAGCAGGATCTCGCGCTCGACCAGCCACTCCGAGAGCTTCGGGTAGAGCGTCCCCCAGAACACGATCGCGAGCAGGCCCATGAACAGCCAGTTGTTGAGCACGAAGCCCGCCTCGCGCGAGAGCACCGACTCGAGCCGGTTCTGTGCGCGCAGCGCCGGGCGTCGCCAGATCACGAGACCGAAGTAGAGCGCGGCCGACGACAGCACGTAGCCGAGAAACAGGACGCCGAAGATCTCCGTCTGCGCGAAGGCGTGTACCGACTGCACCAGGCCGCTGCGCGTCAGCATCGTGCCGAACAGGCACAGCACGTAGGTGAGCCCGATCAGCACGAGGTTCCAGGTCTTCAGCATGTCGCGCTTCTCCTGCACCATCACCGAGTGCAGGTAGGCGGTGCCCGCGAGCCAGGGCATGAAGGAGGCGTTCTCGACCGGATCCCACGCCCAGTAGCCGCCCCAGCCGAGCACCTCGTAGGCCCAGCGGCCGCCGAGCAAAATCCCGATGGACAAGAACAGCCAGGCCCACAGCGTCCAGCGCCGCGTGGTACGCAGCCAGGCGCTGCCGAGCTCGCCCGTCGCGAGCGCGGCCACGCCGAAGGCGAAGGGCACCACGAAGCCGGTCAAGCCCGTATACAGCACGATCGGGTGGATCATCATCACCGGGTGCTGGAGCAGCGGGTTGAGGCCCTGGCCGTCCGACAGCAGCTGCCCGGCAGGCAGCTTGTCGAAGGGGTTGGTGACGAAGTCGAGCAGCACCAGGAAGAAGGCGCCGTTGCCGAGCAGCACCGCGCACACCCACGGCAGCAGCGTGGTCTGCCGGCGGTTCACGAGCACCGCGGCGACCGAGTACGCGGCGAGCATGAAGGCCCAGAGCAGGAGCGAGCCGGCCTGGCCGCCCCACACCGCGGCCATGCGGTACGGCACCGCCATGCTGCGCGCCGCGTGCGCAGCCACGTACTCGAGCGAGAAGTCGAGCGTGGCGAAGCAGTAGAAGAGGGTGCCGATGGCGGTCGCCACGAGCGCGGCGTGGATCAGCACCGCGCGCCGAGCCACCTCGCCCCATTCGGGGCGCCGCGTGAGGCCGCCGTAGACACCTGCGCCGACCCCGAGGACGGCCACCACCAGCGCGAGGCGCAGCGCGTAGAAGCCGAGGTCGGACAAAGGGTTCCTCGCTGGGACTAGAGCGAGGCCTGAGCTTGCTTGCCCTCGAACTTCGAAGGGCACTTGGCGAGCACGTTGGTGGCGTGGAAGGTGCCGGCCGCCGCCGCCAGCCGGCCTTCGACGACGACCTCCGCCCCGTCCTTGAACAGGTCAGGCGTCTCGAGGCTCGCGTAGATCACGGGCAGCGCACCGTCGGCGCTGCCGCCGGCGTGCGGCGCGGTCTCCTGGACGCGGAAGCTCACCTGCTGGCCCGCGACGTCACGTTCGATCGAGCCCGGCACCACGAAGCCGTGCACGCGCGACGCTTCGCCCGGCTCTCCGCCCGCGCGGAACTCTGCGAGCGTCTGGTAGTAGACGAAGCCGCCTTCGGAGACCTGGCTCATGCCGTACCAGCCGAGCAGGCAGGCGACGAGCGCGGCGCCGATCGCGATCTGGAGGCCTTTGGACATACGAGATCGCCGAGGCTAGGGAGTGGGCCCGGGAGCGTCAAACCACGTGCGGATTCCCGAGCGCATTCGATCGATTCAACCCTTCCTGGCGATGGAAGTTCTGGAGCAGGCGTACGCCATGGAACGCGCCGGGGCGAAGGTCATCCACCTCGAGATCGGCGAGCCCGACTTCCCCGCGCCCGCGGCGGCCGTCGAGGCCGCGCGTGCTGCGCTCGCCGCGGGCCAGACCCGCTACACCGACAGCCGCGGCCTGCCCGAGTTGCGTGCCGCGATCGCGGCCGACAAGACGCGCCGCACGGGCGCAGCGGTGGACCCCGAGCAGGTGATCGTGACGAGCGGCACCTCGCCCGCGCTGCTGCTGGTGTTCTCGCTGCTGCTCGAGCCCGGCGACGAGGCGATCGTGCCCGCGCCGCACTACGCCTGCTACCCGAACTTCGTGCGCTTCTGCGGCGGCGTGCCGGTGCCGGTGCCGTGTGACCCGGCGTCGGGCTGGACGGTGGATCCGGACGCCGTGCGCCGCGCGCTCTCACCGCGGACGCGCGCCCTCGTGGTGGGCTCGCCCGCGAACCCGACCGGCGCGGTGCAGCCGCGCGAGGTCATGGCGGCGCTCGCGGGCCTCGGCGTACCGCTCGTCTCGGACGAGGTCTACGACGGCCTCGTCTACGACGGCGCACACGCGACCTCGGCGCTCGAGGTGGCCGGTGATGCCGACGTCTACGTGCTCGACGGCTTCTCGAAGCGCTACGCCATGACCGGCTTCCGCCTCGGCTACGCGATCGCGCCGGCCGCGGCGCAGCGCACGCTCCAGATCCTCGCGCAGAACCTGTTCATCTCGGCGGCCGAGTTCGTGCAGCGCGCCGGCCTCGCCGCGCTCGCGCACGGCGAGCCCACGGTGCAGGCGATGCGCAACGCCTACGCGCGCCGCCGCGACCTGCTAGTCGCCGGCCTGCGCTCGCTCGGCTTCGGCGTGGCCGTCGCGCCGCGCGGCGCCTTCTACGTGCTGGCCGACGCGCGCCGCTTCGACCCCGACTCGCGCCGCCTCGCTGCGCGCATCCTCGAAGCGGCGCACGTCGCGGTCACGCCCGGCATCGACTTCGGCGCCGCCGGCGAGGGCTTCCTGCGCTTCTGCTACGCGAGCTCGGACGAGGCGCTCGGCGAGGCGCTGGTGCGGATGGGGCGCGTGCTGGCTTGATTCCGGGCCCTCGGCCGGGCCATGATGCCGGCGCCGCGCAGAACCGGGTGCGCAGGAGTGAGCGATGCGCCGTTCGCGACGAGTGGACTGGCTGCTGCTCGCCACGCTGCTGCCGCTCTACGGGGTGATGCAGCTCGCGGGCATCCAGGCGCACCTCGCCGCCGGCGAGCGAACGCTTCCCTTCCGGATCAGCGGCGCCCAGGGCGCGCGCGGGCACCCGATCGTGCTCTCGCTGAAGACGCCGAATCCGGAGATCGAGCCCGGGGACCGCGTGTTGCGGCTGGGCGACCTCGATGCCCAGGGCCTCTCGAGCGCCGAGTTCGACTACCGATCCCTGCCTCTCCTCCGCGCCGGTCGCCCGTTCGAGGTCCAGCTCGAGCGCGGCGGCGAACGCCTCCCGGCGAGAGCCGAGCCGCTGCCCGACCCATCCTGGTGGTGGCCGACTCCGTTCTGGGCGGGGCTCTTGCTCGTGGCGACGTTCCTCCTGCTCCGGGCCCCGCACTGGCATCTGGCGCGGCTCTTCTTCTTCCTGTCCGTGGCCTGGGCCTGCTTCGGCGCCGGCCTCGGGCCCAGCCACCCCGCAGTCGATTTCTTTGGATCTGTCCTCGCCTTCTCCATCGCGCAGGGGGGGACGCTCTGGTTCTGCTTCTCGTGGGCGCAGTCGGATCGCCCGAGCCGCTGGGCCCTCGGGCTCGCCTGGGCGATCGGGCTCGCGACCGCGGGCAGCCAGGCGGCCGCCTTTCTGCTGACGTTGCCACTCGGCGCGATACCGAACTTGCTGATGGCGGTCATCGGAATCGTCTTCATCGCGCTCTCGCTCGCCGCCCTGGCTCGCGCGTACCGGCGCTCCGAGCCGCTCGAGCGCCGGAAGCTGCGCTGGATCTTCTACGCACACTTCATCGGGATGCTTCCGATCGGCGTCGTCTTCGCGCTCCAGCAGGTGCTTCCGCTGGTCGGCGAGTCGGTGACCTCGCTCGCCTGGGCGTTCTGTGCAGTGATCCCCCTCGGCTACGCCGTCGCCATCGTCGGCTACGGCTGGCTCGACATCGACCGCGTGATCAGCGCGAGCGCGGCGGCGACGGGGGTCGGCGTCGCACTCGTCGGCGGCCTGCTCGCGATCGTGCCGCCGGTGGCGAGCGCGGCGAGCGGGACGCTCGGCGTCGACCCGGAGACGGGCCGCCTCGCGCTCTCGATGGCCTTCGCCGCGGTGCTCGTGCCCGCGTACCGCGCGCTGCGCCCCTGGCTCGACCAGCGCATGTTCGCCGAGCGGCACGAGCTGACGCAGCGCTTCGAGCGCCTGCGCACCGAGCTGGGCGCCTGTCGCAGCGCCCCGGAGCTGGCCACGCGTGCGGGCGAGGGCATCGCTGCGCTGCTGCATCCCGAGTCCGTCGCCATCTACGGGCGCGCGGGCGAGGCATTCACACCGATCTTCCTGCGCGGGCAGGCGCTGCCGCCGGCCTTCGAGGCCGGCAGCATGCTGGTGCAGGTGCTCGAGGCGAGGGGCGCACCGCTCTTCGCGCGCGCCAAGGAGCTCGGCCCCTTCGAGCGCGCCGCGCTCGAGACGCTTGGCGCCGAGGTGGTGGTGCCGCTCCTGCGCGAGAGGCAGGTCGTGGCCTTCACCTGCCTCGGCGGCAAGCGCTCCGGCGACATCTACACGGCGAGCGACCTGGCGCTGCTCGCGGCCGTGGCCGAGCGCTGCGCCGAGGTGATCGCGCGGATCGACCTCGAGACGCTCGCGCGCGAGTCCCAGGCCATGCAGTCGGCGCTGCGCCGCTACGTGCCGGGTGCGGTCGCGGACCGCGTGCTCGCGGGCGACGCGCTCGAGCCGGCGGAGCGCGAGGTGACGGTGCTGTTCGTGGACATCCGCGGCTACACCGGCGTGGCCGAGCGGCTCGCCGCCAAGGACGTCTTCGCGACCCTGAACGAGCACACCGAGCGCGTGTCGCGCATCGTGCAGGAGTCGGGCGGCACGATCGTCGAGTTCAACGGCGACGGCATGATGGCCGTGTTCGGCGCGCCCGAGGCTCTACCGAAGAAGGAGCAACAGGCGGCCCTGGCCGCGCGCAACATCGTGGACTCGATGCCGGAGCACCTTGCCGTAGGCGTCGGCGTCGCCACGGGCCCGGCCTACGTGGGCAGCATCCGCTCCACCGACCGCCTGATCTGGAGCGCGGTCGGCAGCACCACGAACCTGGCCGCCCGGCTCCAGTCCATGACCCGCGACCTCGGCGCCTCGATCGCGCTCGACGAGACCACGCGCGAGCGCGCCGCCTACGTCTGCACCGACTTCACCCGCCACGCGAACCTCGCGATCCGCGGCCGCACCGCGCGCTTCGACGTGTTCGCGCTGCCGCTCGTCGAAGGCGGGCCAGCCGGCGCTACGAGACGAGCCGCAGCTCCGTGAGCCGCCCGATGCGGCGGAACACCGCGTCCGTGGAGAGCAGGAAGCCTCGGACGTCGAGCGTGCACTGCGCGACGTGCGCGTCGGGCGTCGACACGCTGAGCCCACGGCCGCGCAGCCTGCGGCGCAGCTCGCCCACCCGCACCCAGTGCGCGCGCGGCGTCTCGACCAGCTCGAGGTCCTGAACCAGGTCGGCCACCTTTTTCGAGTCGCCCCTCGAGGTGGCTCCGGAAACCAGCTCCGCGACCACGAGGGGCGGCACCAGCACGCGGCCCTCCGAGAGCGCTTCTTCCAAGGCGGGGAAGTCCCGTCCCCGGAAGAACTCGATCCAGACGGAGCTATCGACGACGACGGCGCTCACGCGAGACGTCCAGGTCGGCGCGCAGACGCAGCTTCCCCTTGAGGGCCATCGCCTTCGCGTAGGCACGGCTGCGCCGAACCAGGCGGAGCCCCTCCGTCAGGGTCTCGGTGATTCCCGCTCCCGTGGCTTCCATGGCTTCGTCCAGCAGCTCCACGGGAAGGTTCGCGGTCACCCGGCGGGTCGCCTCGTTCATACGGGCATACTAACGCAGATCAGAACCCCGTCAGGTCATGGATGCGAACGCCGCTCCGCCATGCCGAGCTCGGGCGCGTGAGGAGGCCTTCGTGGACCTCGCTCACAAGCGCTTGCCCGTGCGCCGTGGCCGCCGCCGCGCCACGAAGTACCGCTCGCGCTCGGCCGCCGGCAGGAGCTTCAGCGCCTTGCGCAGGAGCGCGCGAAGCTCGCTCTCGAACGCGCAACGCGGGTTCCACGTGGAGGTCGTCGAAGGTGCGTGCGATTCCGAGCGCGTAGCCCTCCTCGAACTGCTCCAGGTAGAGCAACACCTTCTCCGCCGTCGCGTTGCCGAAGACCCCCTCGAGCATGGCGCCCTCCATTACCTCGACTCGAGGTGATGCTACCTGGAAGTGAGGTAATCGGCGGCCTCTCGAGACCAGGCACGTATGCCGCCAACCCCGGGACCGAGTCGGTTCGACGCCAATCCGCGCTGGGATCAGGCGAGCCTCGGCCGCGCGAGCATCGCGTTCGACGGCCCCCAGAGAACGCCGTGTAGCTGCGGCACGGCAGGAGCCTGCTCGAGCTCGAGACGCACGCGCCGAAGGATCGTCGCCAGCACGATCTTCATCTCGAACAGGCCGAACGCCATCCCGATGCAGGTGCGGATGCCGCCGCCGAAGGGGAAATACTCGTAGTGCTCCGGACGGTGGGTAAGGAAGCGCTCGGGCACGAAGCGCTCGGGCTCCGACCAGACGGTGGGATCGCGGTGGACGAGCTGCATCGACGCCACCACCGACACCCCAGCGGGCAGCTCGTAGCCGCGAAATCGCAGCGGGCGTACAACCCTGCGCAGGAAGCCCGGTGCGATCGGATGCAGGCGTAGGGCCTCCTTCACGGTCGCCTCGAGGTACGCGAGCTGCTTCACGCGCGCCGGATCGAGCTCGCCTTCTCCGAACACGACCTTGCACTCGTCTCGGATCCGCTCGTGCACCTCGCCGTGCAGCGCGATCTCCTGGAGCGTGAAGGCCAGGCTGGTGGCGGTGGTCTCGTGGCCTCCGACGAGCAGCGTCAGCATCTCGTCGTGCAGCTCGGCGTCCGTGAGCCCGTCGCCGTTCTCGTCGCGCGCCGCGATCAAGGCCGAGATCACGTCGCGCTCGTCCGGCTGTGCGCGCTTCTCGGCGATGTAGTCCAGAATGGCGGCGTCGAGCTCGCGCACGACGGACGCCAGCTCGAGGGGGAGACCGCGCGGGAGCCAGCGGGGCAGGCGGTCCGATAGCGCGGCGGCCTGGCGCAGGCGGCGGCGCAGCGCCTCTCCGGGCAAGAGACTCCAGATCGCGAGGGCGACCGGGCGCATGCACAGATCCAGGTAGGCGAGCAGCAGCGCGCGAAAGCGATCCCGCGTCGGGCCTGCGGGCATTCCGAACACGCAATCGAGGAACACCTCGAGCGTGATGCGCTTCGTCTCGGCCACGAGCGAGACCGGCTCGCCCGGGAGCCAACCGTCCACGACCTGCGCCGTCACGTCGCGCATGCCTGCGCCGTAGCCGAGCAGCCGCTCGCCGTGGAGCGGAGGCATCATCAGCTTGCGATCGCGCTGATGGGGCGCGCCGTCCAGACAGGTGAGCGAACGCGCGCCGAGCAGGAAGCGCAGCACCGCCGCGCCCTCGCCGGCCCGGAAGTCCTGCGGCGACTGCGCGAGCAGCTCCTTCACGCCTGCCGGGGATCCGACGTACACGGCGGGTGGCTGGGCGAACAGGCGCAGTGTGAACAGCTCGCCGTAGCGGCGCAGGCACTCTTCCTGGAACCCGCACGGATCGCGCGCGAAGCGCAGGGTCTGGCGAAGCGGATGCAGCGCCGGACCCGGGGGCAATGCCTCGAGAGCCATGGGGGGTCTCCAAGAGCGGCACCCGCTCCTCTTGTACGCCGCCGCGGCGATAAAGGCAAGATCCCGTCGCCGGCAGCGGCCTAGGCTCTCCGCAGCCCCAGGCTCGTGAAGAAGCCCACCACCGCGACGAGCGCCACCGTGGCCCCCACCGCGAGGTCGAGCTGCCACGCCACTGCGAGGCCGAGCGCGCCGGCTCCCGCGCCGAGCGCGATCGAGAGCGCGAGGCGTGCGCGGTAGTGCGTGGCCCAGAGCGCGGCCGTCGCGGCGGGCACGACCAGCAGCGCCTCCACCAGCAACACGCCGACCAGGCGCACGCCGATCACGACCGTGAGCGCGAGCAGCACGAGCAGGAGCGCGTCGAGCGCGCCGACCTTGTGGCCGTAGGCGCGCGCCAGCTCCTCGTCGAAGGCGATGAAGAGCTGCGCGCGGAACGTGGTGGCGAGGCCGGCGGCGACGAGCGCGGCGAGGGCGCCGAGCCCGAGCAGCTCGCTCGGGCCGATCGCGAGCACGTTGCCGAACAGATAGGCGAACAGGTCCTGCTGGCCGCCACGCCCCGCGCTCGCGAGCACGAGGCCGAGCGCCATGGCGCCCGAGAAGAACACGCCGATCACGGTGTCCTGCCCGAGTCGGCTGCTGCGGCCCACGGTCGCGATGCCGAGCGCCACAGCCACGCCGAAGGCGCCGCCCGCCGCGAGCGGCGGCACGCCGAGCAGGAGGCCGAGCGCCACGCCGCCCACCGCCGCGTGCGAAATGCCGACGCCGACGAAGGCGAGCCGCCGCAGCACCACGAAGAAGCCGAGCGCGCCGCACACGACGCCGATGCCGAGCGCCGCCACCAGCGCGCGCTGCATGAAGGCGTGCTCGAGCATCAGACTTCCTCTTCGCTCGCCTGCGGCTCGCTGCGCGGGTCGAGCGCGGAGGCTCCATCGCGCGTGGAGCCCCTTGCACCGTGATGCTCGTGATGCGCGATCTCGCCCGCCAGGAAGTCGAACTCACACGAGTAGGCCTCGCGCAGCGCGTGGCTGTGGATCACGTGCTCGGGCTGGCCGTGGATGTGCATGCGCCGGTTGATGCAGACCAGGTGATCCGCCTCGCCCGCGAGCGCGAGCAGATCGTGCGAGAC
>Ga0247727_10003594_pt1 | contig 34027 bp, 34 predicted proteins | sample WisWelCaveWW1625_FD_202498 | JGI IMG/M metagenome (GOLD analysis project Ga0247727, IMG submission 202498) | Biofilm microbial communities from Wishing Well Cave, Virginia, United States - WW16-25 | ecosystem: Environmental > Aquatic > Deep subsurface > Groundwater > Cave microbial mat | place...
CGAACTCGTTCTGGGCCAGTAACGCTTTAAAATTATTGCCGGCATACTGGCTTCCTCGGTCCGAATGACAGATAAGACCCTTCGACGGATTTCGCCGCAGGATAGCCTGCCTCATGGCCTGCAGTGTCAGTATTTCCGCGATGGTCTTATCCATCGCAAGACCAACGACGCCTCGTGAAAACAGATCAAGCACCGCTGCCAGATATAACCAACCCTCAAGCGTCCAGATATAAGTTATATCCGACACCCAGACCGCATTCGGCGTTTCAACAGCAAAATTCCGCTGAAGAACATTCGGCCAAACCGGATAGTCGTGCTTCGAGTTCGTCGTGACCCGAAACTTGCGCCTCTGGACAGCAACAATCTCGGCAACCCGCATGACCCGCGCTACACGGTTCTCCGAACAACGAATGTGCTCCACGTTGTTCAACTGGTTCCAGATCCGCGGACTGCCGTAATTGCTCTGGTTCTCCACGAATACCCGTCTTATTTCAATGAGCAACTTCTCGTTTTCAAGACGCTGCCGGCTCTTCGGCCGCTTCTTAAACGCGTAATACCCGCTCCTCGACACCTCCAAGGCCCGGCACATCTTCTCGAGCGGAAACCCCGCACGGTTGTTGTCTATGAATTCAAACCGTTGTCGGTCGGTTTTGAAAATATGCCGACTGCTTTTTTTAGGATGTCGCGCTCCATCTCGACTTCCCGCAGCTTCCTGCGAAGCGCGGAGATTTCGGTCAGATGCCCCTTCCCAGGGAAAGCCTTCTCGCCACTATCGCTAAACTTCCTTTTCCAGCTGTAAATCTGATTGGCATGGATTCCCAGACTTCTGGCCACCTCAGAAATCTTGTGCCCGCCATCCGTGACCATTTTGACCGTTGAAATTTTAAAATCTCTGTCAAAACGCTTCTTTTTCCCGGTTTCTCCCTGCATTGGACACCTCTCGGTTTTGAGTCGGCTTTCATGCTGCCACCAACTCTTCGTTGTGTCCACTTTTTCGGGGGAAGATCACTTCTCAAAATCCTTTTCCGTGTCCTCCTGACATGTAAAAAGCTTCCCGTTCAGAATCATTTGGTATGGAGCCAGTTCTTCGGTCTCTTTACCAGCTTCGGTCACAACAGCCGGTAGTCCATCTTCAAGCGTGATTTCCTTCATGGTAACCTCTGACGATTGAGGGGAGTAAGGCGCTTGCGCATTCGTTTCCGTTAGTATTGCTTTATCCTGATATTAGCGCAGATAAGGCGTTAAGGGGCCGTGAATTCTCCGTAACTCCTTGTCATTCAAAAACAAACATACTCAGCATCTTTGGAACCAGAGTCATATCTATCCGTTTCCATCTGACATCCGAAGGTCTTGATGCACACCCTAAGCTTTCGCTCGGCGTCAACTCCTCGAGTAATTTGTTCTGGCATGGTTCCCTCCCTTCTAAAAATGATTTAAACGGCTCGAACACCTCGAATTCTACTATCTTCCTGTCTTTAATCAAAATCTCTTTAAAAATAACCCTGACGACCTCTTTTTTGCGGATAGGGTCGAGCTCGTCTTTTGCTTCCGTAAAACGGTTCACAACCTCCCTGACATATTGCTGATAGCCCTTCGCTTTTTCCTTGGCTAGAAGCTTTAATTCAAGCTCGGCCAATCGGGAACGGAGCCGTTTTTCTTCATCCCTCAAATCCGCAGCCTGGGGCTTATAAACTTCAATCGACATGCAATCCTGCATATAAATATCGCTCAATTTCTTCTGCTGTCTCAGGTTTTCCTGAATCAGCTTCTTTTGTTCTTTAATCATTTCAAGGAAAGCTTCGCTTGGTTCCACCTGCGCTTTAATGAGGCGCGTCAGGCGCACAGCTAAAACTTCTTTATTCTTGGTCAGTTTTTCGATAATTGCAAAAAGCTGGGGCTCCACCATTTCTGCGCGAACCATAGAATTCTTGCACTTAATATCGTGCATGTAGGCTGCGGAACAGCGATACCACCGCTTACGCTTTTTTTGTGCTGAATTTGTCATTGCGGAGATGCCGTGCATTTTGTGATGGCAGCGGGCGCAAACCAGGACTCCGGTAAAAGGATAATCGAATTTTGTCATGCAACGCTCACCGCCCTTGCGGTTTGCACGAAGTCTCGCCTGAACCTTATCAAAGACCTCTTGGGTTATAACAACTTGATGTATCCCTTCAGCCGTAACAATCTGATCGGGTGGATTGGGAATGGCGCGATAGGTTTTTCGGCTCTGATTATTTTTGTCATAATGATGCCGGTTCCAAACCAACTTTCCTAAATAAACCGGGTTTTTCAAAATATCGCAGATAAGTTTTGCGTGAAACCTGCCGCCGCTCCGAGATTTGACCGCTTGCTTGTAAAAATGACCCGCAATTTGAACCGTGGATTTATTGGCGAGATACATTTCATAAATTTTTCTGACGTTTTCAGCCTCAGCGGGCACGACTTCCAGAAGCTTCTTTTCCTTATTATAGGTGTAGCCGTAAGGAGAATAACGAGCTCCCTGCCAATGTCCAGCTTGAACTCCGCGCACCATTCCTGGAAAAACACGCTCCACCAGCCGGTTGCGCTCAAACTCCGCATAAGTTCCAAGCATGTGCAGAGCCATTTTTCCAGCACTTGTCGTGGTGTCAAAAGGTTCTGTGGCGGACTTGTACCCAACTCCCCAGCGGCTCAATTGATCAAGCAAATTGAGCATGTCTTTCAAATTTCTGCTCAGCCGGTCCTGCTTATAAACCAAAATTAAATCAAATTTTTTGTTTCCCGCATCCGCAAGAAGTCTCTGCAAAGCAGGCCTGTCCAGGGTATATCCGCTTACGCCATCGTCCTGATAAACCTTCGTGCCCGAAAGGCTGCAAAAGACTTCCCAACCCTGATCCTTCGCATGCTTTAAAAGAAAATCCCGCTGCACATCAAGCGAGAATCCTTCTCTAGCCTGATCTTCGGTGCTTACGCGGGTATAAAGAGCTACCTTCATGCTTTTTTATCCTCTCGCAGAGTATTGCGCCACTGGCGAATTTTCTGAAGATCCTCCGAAGTCAAGACGGGCAGGTTCCGGTAATCCCTTTTTACGGTAATCCAACCCTTTTTGATCCAGTAATAAAGGGTCAAACGGTGGACGCCAAGCTCCGCCGCGGCCGCTTTTAAATTGAACCTTTTGGAGTTCTTACCCATAGGCCCTATTTATACACAGCTATGCACGTGAAAGCAATCAAAATTAAGGGTTTTTCTCTTCTATTTCCTTTTCTTTCCGGTCTTGGATGAGACGCTTAAGTAAAAGCAAATCAGCCTCGGAAATGATCTCCAGAAAAATATTGAGCCGGTATGATTGCTCCTCGAGCTCCTTCTGTGTCCATTCTCTTGGTTTAAAACGATTTACCTGCGTCAAAAGCTTATACAAACCTCCTTTTTTCTAATACTTTCCAGAAACTTCCAAAGACAGAGAACGCCCGGAAATCCCGGACGCTCGACATAGGCATTCTTTCCATGCTCGATGAAATTTTTATGCAGTACCATGAAAATCTTGGGGTAATCCCGCATAATCTCACGCAGCATCTCCCTCAGATTAGGCGTCGCTACAAAATAAAGCACCGCGTCAATCGCCGGGTGATTCTGATAAAATTCAAACCGCTTTCGGTACTGCACTATGGTCTTGCCTGAGAATTCGAGTTCAATCGCAATCTTTCGCCTGCCTAGTTCGAGAATCCCATCGGGCGTAAATTCCACCATCCCACGCTGCCTGAGGCACCGTTCCGACTGCCAGACCTTGTAGCTCATGTCCTCAAACCCGATTCTTAGATTCCTTAACGCCTCATCATGCAGTTCATTTTTCAAAGGTGCTCTTTGCAGCAGCGGCACATAAACCTTCACGCCAAGGTCCGTCAAATATTTTTTAGCTTTTTGTGTCGGGAAATAGTGCGTTCCTGAACCAAAATAACTACCGTCCGCTTTGACGAACCCTTCTCCAAGCAGTTTCTCAAGCTCCGGGGTTTCAAATCCGGAAATTCTCTTTATCTGATCCCGGGAAACACTTCCTTCCTGAAACATCCGTTCCAAGAGTCTGATTTTGGCTTCCTCATCTTCCTGAATGGGTTCTGTCATGCAAAGTGATCCTCCTTCCGGTAAAGTGTGAATTTTTTTCCCGATGCATTCTCAAAAGTGATGGAATCCTTCATTCCGGTGAGATCGCCGATTGTTGCAAAATAAATTCGCTCCCACCCCTTTACCTGCTTCATGAGCCATCGCTTGGCCGTTTCGTTCGCCATGATATAGAGAATGATCTCTCCCTCATGGAACTGCCGCAGGCAGCCGTCAAGAAGCGTTTTTTCGTAATACTCTTTTTTCTTAAGCGTCCGCTCCACCTCAATGATGAGATCCTTGTCCTTAAAAGACACGACCCCATCCGGCACTTTCTTTTTGATATTCTCCTGCTTCAGTACCCTCTCAGATTTCCAGTGCTGCAGTCCCAGCCGTCTGGAAAAGACAATCCTTGTATCCGTTACCCAGAGGTCATGCTCCCAGCTCCGGGTGTCAATCTTCTCAATCGCTCCCAGCCCGGTTACCTGGCCATGCCGTCTCAAAAGGGCCGCACCTTTCCGCGTGACCCGGTAAAGGGCAGGCTTGCAGAATCCCGGCTTTTCCACCGAAAGAAGTCCTTCCTTGACCAGCTTCCGGACACACTTCATGGGCCAGTTAAACACTTCACGGTTCTCCGGAAAAAACATCGCCCCAATCTGATCCAGTGTCAAAAACTTCTGCTCCAGACCAAACTGAAGCAATATCAAATCCCTAACATTGATGGCCACGAATGCCACCTCCTTTATGCGCCGCTTGCATGATCCCTGCTGCACGTTCCCGATCCCAATCCCGAACCAATACCACCAAGTTGAGGGAGTGGGATCGGGAGCGTGCGTTTCACTCAACATGCAAGCGGCGCTTTGACTTACAACTATGAACGAAGGCAAGACCACTTGCACTTTTACTTGCCTGCTGTTTTTGCGGTAAAAATGCTCCAAAAAAAGAGCACTTCGCCGCTCTCTTTCCCCGGTGTGGCGGTGATACTCTATAAAATGAGCATCCCGACCGGCCGTACCGGAACAAACGTCCTCTCATAAAAACACCTCTCCCATAGTATTGGTCCAAAAGGGGTGATTCCGGATCAGCGACCCGGACATTTTGAGAAATCTTTTTCAAAATCTCGGACTGTCTCTTTCCGACAACCCTCTCCATAGTATTGGGCCAAAACAGACCGGTTCGGGTCACCCCTTCACAGGTGTGAGCAAATTTTTTACAAGATGCTCCAATAAGCTGCTGCTGTTTTCGCTTCCCCCCTACTTCCTTCGGGATCATCTCCAGAGTATTGGGCAAAAACGGGGGGTGCCCGGATCAAGGACTAGGACATTTTGAGAACTCTTTTTAAAAATCTTGAGCTTTCCCTTTCCACACCCCTCTCAGAGTATTGGGCCAAAACAGCCCATTTCGGAATAGGTCTTCCCAGGTTTTGAAGATTTTTTTATAAAAAAGGGCTAAAAAGAAAGAAGATGCTCAGAAAAGTGTCTCTCTGGAAATTTATTTTTTTAGAGGCCGGCTAAGAACGCCGGAATTAAAGGGCGGGTTTATAAGTAAGTGCTTTGCGTCAGCCTAGAAAGCAGTGGCGGGGATCAGCTTCGAGTTCGGGTGAGGCAATCGTCAATGGAATTGATTTTGCGGGTAGGAACGTAGGGCCAGTTCTCGGCTCAATATGCGGTGGCAACAGCGTCAATTCTGTCACGGACCGTTTTTTAAAACACACGGATGGTTGCCAGCAGTCCCATGCTTCGCATGGGACACCATTTTCCGGAAGCGCGTTTCCAGTGACAGGTGCCACTTGCCATCATAATCTGTGTAGCGAACCCGGAAAAACTCACGGGTGGTTGTTTTGGAGGAATCTTGAAAATAAGGCCGTCTTTCAGAAGCCGTGATCCGGTTATCCTTGGTACCCCATATGTAACTTAATGAACCCCGGGTAACACATGAAATTGCATGCGCTATCTGCGGGGTTTAAAAAGTAGCACCTCGTCAAATTCATTCCGGGTAGGATATATACCCCCTGTTAGGTCGACGAACTCAAACCCCATTTAAACTGTGACTTCCCGCTAAAAAATGCATGGGATCGATGCGTTAACTCCAGATAAAAAGTGAGTTCATCCTATAAAATAGACACTCAAAAATTCATTTTCAATCTTAAGACTTTTTGCTTAGATTAAAATTAATATTCAATTCCTGGCTGAGCTTTGATGCCTTGTTGATAGGGATGCTTAATGCACTGCATCTCGGTCACGAGATGCGCCGCTTCGATAAGAACTTCAGGGGCGCCGTTTCCGGTAAGGATCACATGCTTTAAAGGGGGTTTGCGCTTGATCTCGTTTACGACTTCCTCTGCGTTCAAAAAATTATATTTCATCACATAATTGATTTCATCAAAGATCACGAGGTGATGTTCTTTATCATGCAAAATCTCGCGGCATTTTTCCCATGCCCGTTTAGCCGTTTTTAGATCTTGCTCGAAATTCTGAGTATTCCATGTAAAGCCGTCTCCGATGGTGAAGACCTTACACTGATCCCCAAATTTCTTCAGCGCCTCAACTTCTCCCGTTTTCCATTTTCCTTTAATAAATTGAACCATGGCAACTTTATATCCTCTGCCCAAAGCTCGTAATGCGGTCCCAAAAGCGGCCGTTGATTTTCCTTTTCCGCCGCCCGTATGAACCAGAATCAAACCTACTTTTTTGAACTCTTTGATATCCCGATGAGCGCGGGGCGCTTTATCTGCTAGTTTTTTTGATGCCATGAAATTTCCTTTTTGCTTAAGCCGTTTATAAATGGTGGATGCCGCTAATCATGAGACAGAAAAATAAAGTTGTCCAGGCCATGGCCATCATAAGGCCCAGCGCCTTTGGGATCGTCTCTGCCCGAAGAGGCTCTAGTGGCGTCCCCAAAAGAGGCGTTTGCATTATTTTTCCATGGTAAAGATTTTCACCGCCGAGTCTGACACCCAAAGCTCCAGCAAAAGTCGCTTCGGGAATCGGACTGTTCCCGTAAGAGGGCGTCATTGCATAAGGCCATCCCACTTGAAACGCTTCTTTAGCGCGAGGAGGGGTTACGAAAACAGAAGCAAGGCCAATGAGCCCATAAGAGAGACGCGCCGGAAGCCAGTTAATAAGATCATCCTGCTTTGCTGCAAAAAAACCAAAAATTCGATATCTCTCATTATTGTGACCGATCATAGAATCGAGTGTGTTGACGGCTTTGTAAGCCAGCGCCAAAGGCGCTCCTCCCAAGGCTGCATAAAAAAGCGGCGCGACAATTCCATCGACAGAATTTTCCGCCACGGATTCAATACAGGCTCTTGCAATCTCCCCTTCATTCAAATGAGCTGTTTCACGGCCGACAATTCTTGCGACATCTTGGCGGGCCGCTTCAAGATTATTTTCTTTTAAATCCTTATAAATCCGCACGGCCTCTTTACGTAAATCATGCACTGAAATCGAAGAATAAATCCCAAAACAGGCCGCAACCCACCCTAATACAAAATGAATCTTCGTTAGAATGAAAATGAAAGACCAAACCAAGCAGAAAACAAACGCGGGAAAGCATAAAGCCAGTAATGTCCCTCCCAACCTCTCATCCCGAAGAGTTTTACGCAAAAACGATTCACCCCATTCGATCCCTCGGCCCATCAATCGAGCCGGATGATAGGGATAAACAGGATCTCCGATGAAAAGATCTGCGATAAAGGCAAGAAGCAGGGCAAACATGATTAAAAATCTGCTAAATATCTTCCCATCAGCAGATTACTTTTCCATGCAGAGTTGCTGAGGTGATAAAACATTATTAAAAATTTTAAGCAGCAAATCATTATCTTCTCTCAATCTAATAGCGACCCGAAAAAAACCTTTTCCTAAGGTTTTAAAATTTCGGCAGTCTCGCAGATAAATACCCTTTGTCGTAAGCACCTCAAGAAAAGATGGGTACTTGCCACAATCCTTGAGTTTAATAAGAAAGAAATTGGCAAGGCTTGGATAGACTTTTATCTCTTGAAGACTCGAAAGGCCCTTAAAAAAATAGGCCGATTCTGTCCGAAACCAATTAAGACAGCGGCCCTTATATTCAGTATCCCGCAAGGCTGCAATAGATAATCGCTGAGCCAAGGCATTGCAGGACCATGTCTCTTGAAGGGTCTTCATTTTTTTAATGATTTTTTTAGAGCCCAACGCGAATCCGGAGCGTATGCCTGCAAGGCAAAATAGTTTCGTAAGGGAACGCGTGATAATTAACGTATTGTTTTTCTTCACTTCCTGCGACACAGAAAAATCGGGACACCAATCGCAAAACGCTTCATCGACTAAAAGATAAACTCCTTTTTTCTTTGCAGAAGCGATCAAAGAAAGCATTTCTAAACGTTCAAAGGCCGTTCCGGTAGGATTGTTGGGATGTCCCAAAATAATCATGTCGATCCCGTCCATCGCCCGCTCGATTTGGGCAAGTGAGAATCGAAATTCATTTTTCTCATTCAAAGTGATGCGCTCAATGTGTGCTCCAACCATTTCTAGCAAGCGCCGATATTCTACAAAGCAGGGCTCGACAAGAAGTGCGCGGCGCGGCCGGATCGTCCGGACAGCAAGCTCAAGAAGTGACATCGATCCGTTTCCAGCAATTACATTTTCCGGCTTAAGGGTATACATACGGGCAATTTCCTGGCATAACTCGCGGGCGGCAGGATCGGGATAACGTGTGATTTCGGAAAGGGATTCATGATAAACCGAGGCCACAGAAGCAGCGATGCCCAAAGGATTGATATTGCTTGAAAAATCCATGATTTCATTCGCATGTATTTGAAAACGCTCCGAAAAATCACGGAGATTTCCCCCGTGTTCTACCCCTCCTCTATTTTGTTTATTCATTTCCGTATCCAACTCGTCGCTAAAAGAAGCACAAAAACCTCGGTCAATTCACTAGCGGCCCCAAGAAGATCTCCGGTAACGCCTCCGATTCTCTTCTTGAAATAAAATCCAAGCAAAAAAAGAAATAGGGCAAGTCCTCCTAAAATAAAAATCCCTTCTTTTTGAAGCCAAAAGACCATCGGAATCAAAAATAAAGTTGCGCCAAGCACTTCGCGTAATTTAACTTTGCTGGCAACATACTCGCTAACGCCTCCGTCCAAACCTGCGTAAGGCAGGTAGAAGCTTAAAAGCACTTGGGCCCAACGCGAAGCTGCCATGGCCAGAAGGAAAAATGGTCCTTTAAAAGGGGGAGTTTGCAGAAGTTCGAATTTAGTAAGGACAAGCAACGCAACTCCCAAAGCTCCCCAAGCACCGACTCTCGAATCCTTCATGATGCGCAAAATATCGGATTTTTCTTTCCCTCCAAAAAAGCCATCACAAAAATCGGCAAAACCATCTACATGAAGGCCGCCACTCATTAAAATTGGGGCAATAAGTAAAACCAGAGTAGCGATTCTCGGAGGGAAGAGAGTTTCAGAAATTCTAAAGAGTCCAAGAGAAAGACCACCGATCAAAAGCCCTACCGCAGGGAAAAAAAACATGGATCGGGCTAAGGCATTTTCAGGCAAGAGATTTCGAGAAGGAAGCCTAAAGACCGTAAGAAAACGAACGGCTTCAAAAGCGTCGTCAAGCCATGATGTTTTGCTGGAAGTGTTCGGCATCAATCTATTATCTTCGATCCCTGCCTGCCCTGGCAGATACGTTTTGAGGCTGATCTTTACGATTTGGAACACCTGTATCAGCAAAAGTGCCCACTTCATTATAAATACGAACCGCAGCCTCTAAAATACTCATAGCCAAAGCCGCGCCGCTTGCCTCGCCAAGACGCATGGAAAGATTCAAGATAGGTTTAACTTCGAGCATTTCGAGAATATAACGATGACCACGTTCATCGGACTGATGCGCAAAGAAAAGATAATCCAGGACTTTTGGGTTGAGACGAATGGCCGTAAGCGCTGCGGCAGAAACGATCCAGCCATCCACAATAACCGGCAGTGAGAATCTTGCCGCAGATAAGATGGCGCCGGTCATGGCGGCAATCTCATAACCGCCCACACACTGCAAAATTTTAAGAGGGTCGGTGAAGTTTTTCGCATGAAGCGCATGAGCGCGCTTAATCACTTCAATTTTATGCTGAAGCATGTCATCGCCTAAACCTGTCCCGCGCCCTGTCATGAGCTCGACCGGCTGTCCTGTTAAGGCTGCATTCACAGCACTTGCGGCAGTCGTGTTTCCAATTCCCATTTCACCGAGGCCTATAAGTTTCATTCCATTTGTTTTTGCCTTCTGCATCAAATCCCAACCTACCTGCAATGCCTGATTAAGTTCTTCCGGTGTCATTGCCGCTTCGCGAGTCATATTCCTTGTCCCGCGGCGGATTTTTGCATTAATAAGCCTGCCGTCTGCTTGAAAATCGGCATCCACTCCAACGTCAACAACTCTTACGTGAGAGCCAATGTAACGAGCAAGGGAACTAATCGTTGCTTTATCTTTTAAGAAATTAAGAACCATAGCTTTCGTGACTTCGCGCGGATAAAGGCTGACGTCTTCCTCCGTGACTCCATGATCTGCCGCAAAGACATAAATAGGCCTTGGATGAATCGCCGGAGTTTCTTTTTTTTGAATCGCCACAAGACGTTCCAACAGGCTTTCCAATACTCCAAGACTTCCTTCAGGCCGTGTTTGCTTTCTCAATCGCTCTCTGGCTTTTTCTCTCCAGACAGGATCCAAACTAACAATATTTTGTATTTCAGTGATCCATTCGCGCATGGATTCCTCCCTTAATCTGTGTCGGAATGCCCGAAACCATAAAAATGACTTCATCACAAAGACGGGCAAGACCTTGATTTAAATTTCCAAGTTCATCGATATAACGCCGGCTAAGTGCGTTATCGGGAATAAGACCAAGACCTACCTCATTGGTAACAAAAATAATCGGGAATGGATTCTGTTCAACCGCTTGAATCAAATCCTGAATCTCCTTTTGAATTTCATTTTTATTTTCTTTAAAATGATAAAGCAAATTATTGATCCAGACGGTTAAGCAATCAACGACCATCACGGACGGCTGGACTTCAAGACTCTGGATCTTCGCCGCTAAACATACTGGCTCCTCAATCATCAAGAAATTCCCATTCCTCTCCTCCTGATGCTTCGCAATCCGTTCCTGCATCCCTTGATCAAAGGCCTCAGCAGTTGCCAGAAAGATGCGAGGCGCTGAATAACTCAAAGCGAGATTCACAGCATGACTGCTTTTTCCACTCCGCACTCCACCTGTAATTAAAATCTTTGCGGATTTAGAATTCATCACGGGGTTCCTATTTTTTCTCCAAAATCAAAAAAGAGCCGGGTTCTACGCGCAAAGAAAAGAAAGACTCCATTGGTAGGCCAAGCACTTCTAAAGCCATTATGCGAATAGTCCCTCCATGGCAAACAATCCCGACCTTTTGATCTTTGTGTTGTTTAAAGCATTCCCTTAAAAAATTCCGTATTCTTCGGCGAAAACGGCCAAGCGATTCTCCGCCGCAGGGAGTTCTCCATTTCCCTTTCATCCACGAAAGATAAGCCGGTTCCTTAGCTGCAATAAGCTCTTTGGCCGATTTCCCTTCCCAAACTCCAAAGTCCATTTCTTTGAGACGCGAATCCATGTGTGGCTTGAGACGAATTCTGCGGCTAAGGATTGCACAGGATTCCCTAGCCCGCTTCAAAGGAGACGTGTAAAGAAAATCGATGCCGATTTTATCAAGTCTCTTTGAAAGCAAGTTCATCCTCTGGCGGCCTTTGACAGAAAGCCTCACATCCGTATGCCCTTGATATTTCTTCTGCTCTGTCCATAAAGTCTGGCCATGCCGGATCAAAATCAAAGTGGCCATAACTTTCTAGCTAATCGGAATCGTTTGATCTAATGAAGCGGTCTTGGCGTTACGAAAAGCATGGGTAAACTCAGGATCATAGAGCCTGGAATTTGCAAAATCCTTGGAAGTGAGAACTTTTCCAACCAGAATGAGGGCCGTAGCCGTAATCTTGGCTTTGCGAACCTTATCCGTAATGTCTTCCAAAGTTCCATGGACAATTTTTTGGTCCGGCCAAGTGGCTTTCTGCACGACAGCGACAGGACAATCTTTTCCATAATGCGGAATTAAATCATCGACGACGCTACGGATCAGCGTAACACTTAAAAATAAAATCAAAGTTGCCTGATGCTGGGCGAGGCTACTTAATTTTTCAAGATCAGGCATAGGCGTGCGGCCTTCAGCGCGGGTCAGGATTACAGTCTGCGAAAGTTCTGGCAACGTTAGCTCTTTTCCCAAAACCGCGGCCGCAGCAACAAAGGAAGAAACTCCTGGAATGATCTCGTAGGGGATGCCTAGTTCCTCCATCTTTCGGATCTGTTCAGCCGTTGAGCCAAAAATAGATGGGTCACCTGTATGAACCCGGGCTACGTCCTGATTTTTTTCATGCGCCTCTTTAAGAATAGCGACGATCTGATTCAAGTCCAGCGAGGACGAATCCAAAATTCGCGCTTCTTTACTGGCATAGGCAATAACCTCTTTCGGAACAAGCGATCCTGTATAAAGTACAATCGGGCAGCGCTCGATAAGTTTGGCGCCTTTGACTGTAATAAGTTCCGGATCACCCGGCCCGGCGCCAATGATATAAACTTTCACTTGAGAATTCTCCTCATAAACACTTTAAAATATTTTCACGCACAATTTCCCAAACTTCATTGGGCATCTGTTCAAGCCAGCGGGCGTCCGTAATACCATTTTTTTTCTTTACGGTGACAACTCTCCAAAGCCGGTCACTCACGGAATAATTGCGAGGAATGACAAAACGATTAAAAAGAAGCTCCGCGAGTTCTTCGCCCTGCGTTTCCATTTCAAGGCGTTCTTCCTCAACCGAAACAAGCCCGAGCCTTTTCAGTTTTTTATATTTCACGGGTTGATCAGGATCCGATTCGGAAGGCTTCTCAAATCCATGTTTTTCAAAATCACACGGCTCCTTCAGTTCACCCACCAAATAATATTCGCCATTCGTTTCAGCTAGAATAGCTCCGGCGAGCCGGTATATTTTTGATACTTTCACAGCAACTTGGGTCATGACTCTACGGGAACCTCTTTAATTGGCTTTCCCTTATCATCAAGCCGGAGTGAAAACCCCGGTTTTTGTCCGGCATGAGCTTCGCCGTCCCAATCATATTTATTGGTATATCCGCGGGGCGTCACCATATAGCCCTCAAAAACCGAGGTGTTGCTATTTCCAACAATGACGGTTGTCAACATTCCTATTTCGTAGTCCAGAAAATGTGCCAAATCTGAAAGAATGACTTTTTGTATGTCCCGGTATCCGCTTTTCACGAGCCCCACCGGAGTTTCCAGTTTTCGGTATTGGCTAATGATCTGTTGGGCAATCACAATTTGTTTGGTTCTCCTCCCGCTTTTTGGATTATAAAGACCGATAACAAAATCTGCTTTTGCAGCCGCATCAATTCTTTTTTCAATTACAGGCCAGGGCGTTAAAAGATCCGAAAGTGAAATGGAGCAAAAATCATGAACGAGCGGTGCTCCAAGAAGGGATGCGCAGGAATTAATCGCCGTAATGCCGGGAATAATGTGAAGGTCTGGCGATTCACCGCGCTTCCACCCCATTTCGCGAAGGACTTCAAAAACAAGGCCTGCCATGCCGTAAACTCCTGCATCCCCGGATGAAATAAGCGCAACCGTTTCTCCCGCCTTTGCCCGCTCTACGGCGGCTCTTGCCCTTCCGATCTCTTCTGTCATTCCTGTTTTCACAACTTGCTTACCCGTGATGATGTGCTGCACAAGTCGAATGTACGTGCTGTATCCGACAATCAAATCAGCCTTGGAAATTGCCTCCAAAGCCGCCGGCGTGAGATGCTTCTCACTGCCCGGCCCAATACCTACGATGTAGAGCTGTCCATTTTTGTTTTCCATATTTCTGAAAATCAACCTTTCTTTAAAAGTTCCTGGGGTTCCCGACAAGGATATAAAATTCTGGCTGCCGCCAGGGTCATGGACCGCGGAATCTCAGCTTCTTTATAAATTTGCTTCGGCACAAGAAGACTTTGAGCGCCTGCCGCAAGTAGTGCCGCGGGTTCAGATACTCCCCGCGTGCCAACGAATTGTCTGACTGTTTCCGATGGATTAAGAATCCCTTCCACCGCATCCAATTCTTCCGGCGAAAAGATTTTAAATTCCCAATTGTATTTTTTCTTTAACTCTAGAAACGCCGGTTCCTCCGATTTTTTTGAAACGGAGGCGATCGATTTGACGGAAGCAAATGAAAGCCCTTGCTTTTGAAGAGCCGTTTTGATGCCTCGTTCTACAAGTTCAAAAGGAGTGCTGCTGTCACATCCCAATCCAAGCACTAAAGTTTTGGGACGATAAATCACCGCCCGCTCGCAAATCGCCGGATACAAAGACTCAATATCGCGGTCCGTAATCGCAAGAATGATTTCATAAGACTCGGCATTTATTCCTTCAAAACTATTGACATAGGTAACTCCAGGAGGAAGTGGCTGGTCCAAAGGCCAAAAATTTGGTTCTCCAGCTTCCTGAACAATCAATACAGGCTGTTGGTTCACAACAGCGGCACAACCGCGCGTCACGTTACGATCCGGATCATCCAACGTCCATCCCAGCTCACGGCCCAAGATATCAACCGTGAGTGTTCCACGCACATCAGAAGCAGTCGTAATGACGGGAACGGCCTTCAAAATTTTTGAAAATCGGTTCGAAAATTCATTTCCCCTCCCCACATGACCGGAAAGGACTGGAATTACAAACTGGGCATTGTCATCTACGCAAATGACAGCAGGATCTACTTTTTTATTTTCCATTAAAGGCGCGATCATGCGAACTACCGCCCCAACACTGATCACGAAAACATGGCAGTCGTATGCCTTGAAGTTTTTTTCGAGTGTGGGCCCCATAGGAAGGCCAAGCTTCTGAGCACCTTGCGGCGCGGAAGAAAAAAGTTTCTCGGAAACAAAGAAATCCGAGCCTGGAACTTGTTCATACAACTTTTTTCCAACTTCAAGGCCATGCTTGGTGATTGCATAGACAGCAAGCGGCTTCCTGAAATCCAGGCTCATATCTCAACTTCCTTCATATTTTCAGCCGCGTTACCATGGAGGACCCCGCTCCGGTTTTTTTTAGAGACTACAACCATTGAGAAGTAATCACATTTGTCATTTTTAATCGTGGCGACATCACGGATAATTTTTTGCTGCTCTGTGGTCGCCTTTGACACATAAACTGCTGAATCAAGCAAGCCCTCCGCTTCGAGAGCTTCAACCACTTGGGGCATGACAGAACTAACCTTCATCAAAAGAATGGTATCAAACATGCGAAGAATCACACGAAGGTCCTCGACTCCATAAGAGACTGGCAGCACAGCGATCTTTTCCTGCCCATCCGCCACGGGGATATCGGCTGAGATAGCGACCGCAGAAATAGAACTCACCCCAGCGACCACTTCAATTTCAACATCCGGCCAGAGTTTCCGGGCATGCTGATAAAGATAAATGAAAGTGCTGTAGACAAAAGGATCGCCTTCGCTAATGAAAGCAACGCTTTTCCCGGCTGACAGTCTTTTTCCAATTTCTCCAAAAGCGATATCCCATGCAGGTTTTATAATCTCAGGCTTTTTGGTCATTGGAAAATTAAGGAAGAAACGTTCCTGGCCCGGGATTTCCGGAAGATTCGGCTCGGCAATTCTCCAGGCGACCGATGGACTGAACGCATCACGCCTGGGAATGGCAATGCAGTCGGCTTTTTTTAACCGGTCGAGTGCGCGCAGAGTGATGAGATCGGGCGCTCCGGGTCCAACGCCAATTCCGTAAAGTTTACCGGGACTCATTTGAATGATCACCTTCTTTATTTTGATGACTCTTTTTCACCGCAAAGATTTGAATGGGATTCAGGGCCTCGTATCGCAAATATCGCGCAAGCGGTTCCCCGCGAGCCACATTGAGCAAAGTAACTTCAGGATTTATTTCTTTTTCCTTAAAATACGAGTATGCCTCATTAACATTTTCGAGAGTGATGGCATTGACAACTAATCGCCCTCCCTCGCGGAGTTGCTCAAGAGAAGAGTCCAAAATAGGGCGCATATTTCCTTTGCTGCCGCCAATAAAAACCGCATCAGGCTGCGGTAAACCTTTTAAGGCTTCCGGCGCCAAACCTTCAATGACCGTAACATTATCAATGCGATGCGTAATGAGGTTCTCCTTACAAATAGCGACGCCTTCGGGGTCTACCTCGACAGCATAAACCTCTCCTTCAGGACAAATCATTGCGGCTTCAATTGAAACCGAACCCGAACCCGCTCCAATATCCCAGACCACGGAATCTTTTTTTAAATTCAAAAACGCAAGCGAAAGCAAACGAACTTCTCTTTTGGTTATCAAACCTTTTTTTGGCATTCGTTTGGCAAATTCATCTTCATGAAGAAAAGGAATAGTTGCGGAAGATTTCCATGAACTGTCTCTCAAAAGAATCACCACATTGAGGTCACTTGTGCCCTTGCAAGCCGCCAAATCCTGAACGGAAAATTCTCTAATTCGCTCATCAACCCCTCCCAGATTTTCGCAAACCCAAACCTTAAAATCATTCTCACCATAATCGAGAAGATACTGGGCAATACGAGAGGGGCTATTTTCAGAATCTGTGAATAATGCAATTTTTTGGTGCGCACGTATTTTTGTAAGCATCCCCTTAATCGGTTTGCCATGCAGACTTACCCACGCAGCGTCATCCCATTTCATTCCAATTTTTGAGAAGGCAAGCTGCATGGAACTGACGTGGGGAAGGATTTCTACACTGTCGAGGCCAAGTTTTTTGACAATCAAACCTCCGATGCCAAAAAAGAGCGGATCTCCTGAAGCAAGAACCGCCACATAATTTTCCTGTGACAGTGCTTCAATCTTGGCGACAAGCTCTGCGAGATTATTTTTAATGACAAGCTTTGTGCCTTGAAATTGTGGAAAAAATTCCAGATGGCGCTCTCCGCCTACAAGAACTTGGGCCTTGGCGACTTCGCCTACAGCACGAGAAGACAGACTGACGCATCCGTCATCTCCAAGACCAATCACCGTAACAGCTTTTGTCTTTGATTTTAATGATGCCGGCTTTAGGGTTTCAGGCAAAGGATTCATACCTTCTGCTCCTTTGAAAGTAATAGCAATGCATGAATGATAGCGACAGCAATTGGGCTTCCACCCTTTCGGCCGCGGCTTACAATAAAAGGAATATCTGCGAAGAGGGCTGCTTCAAGCTGCCCCGAGCGTGCCGAAAGCATCGGCTTTCGGCCCAAGGATGAAACCATTTCCTTCGATTCTGCGGCTGATACAAATCCCACAGGAACTCCAATAATAAGCGCTGGACGGGCGCCTTCTTCCTGAATGAGCCGGACTGTTTCTATTAAAGCAGTAGGCGCGTTACCAATTGCTACGATAGCGCCGTTTAAATGTCCGAGGCGATGCGCCTTTTGCATGGACACAATTGCTCGAGTCGAATTTTTTGCTTTAGCTTCTTCAATGACATCAGGATCGGAGATGAAAGAATAAACTTTGCAGCCATAAGCATCAAGCCGGTCCTGATTAAGGCCCGCCGTGATCATCTTTACGTCGACCAGAATGGGACAGCCTCGTTTTAAGGCTTCTATTCCGGCACGAATCGCATCTGGATGGAAATGCATCAACTCCTTAAACTCAAAATCGGCTGTCGCATGAATCACTCTCCGGACCACCTCCCATTCTCCCGGCCGAAATGAATGGCTCCCAGCTTCACGATCAATAATTTCAAAGCTTCCGTTCTCGATACTGCGGCCGAGATCCGTCATTTGCCGCATATCATGATCTTGATTTAGATTTCCACTCACTTAAGACTCCTTTTAAAGGCCTGAAACTTATTGATTCAGGCACACTCGGCTGAGCTTAACGCTCAGCTCTTCGTAGGAAATTCGCCCAATAGTTTTCCGTCAAAATCCACTAAATGGGTAAAGACCTTCGCTTTACCCTGAATATGATTTTCAGCCACTTTACACACTTCTCTACAAATCACGGTTGGAAGGTTATGAATGTTTTCATTCGCCGCAAGTTCCAGAACATGCCGCGCTGTATTAGCTGCCCGAATTTGTTCGGCGAGAGCATCACTTGCACCGGCTTCTTGGGCAAGCTTTGCTAAAAGATCCGTATTCACTTGGCTCCCGGCTGCATGCGTTTGCATTTTTCCATTCGCCATCTTGGATAATTTTCCCATCATGCCCACAATGCGGACAATCGGAACTCCTTTTTTGCCACAGCTGCGGAGACCTGCGCCAATGAAATCCCCCACCTGAATAAAAGCTTCTTCAGAAAGGCCTGGAAAAAGCTGCATGGCGTATTGCTCTGACTTTCCCCCAGTTGTCAATACGAGCTCACGGCTGCCCTGCTCATAAGCGACATCCACCGCCTGGACAACGCTTGCCATATAAGCTGCAGTCGAATAAGGTTTGACGATCCCTGTTGTTCCTAAAATGGAGATCCCCCCAATAATTCCAAGCCTGGCGTTCGTTGTTTTTTTCGCCATTTCTTCTCCACCCGGCACACTGATGATTACTTTGGCTCCGCGGAACTCACAGCCCGGAAACCTGAGTTCTTCTAAAACCATCTCGGTAATATTTTTTCGGGGAACCGGTGTAATGGAAGGACCGCCAACGGGCAATCCCAGTCCCGGCTTTGTCACAACCCCGACACCTTGACCATTGACAAGTTCCACACCTTCTTCTCTTTTAAGCGATACTGTCACAATAATTTCAGCCCCGTGGGTACAATCAGGGTCATCCCCAGCATCTTTAATGATACTTGCGATGGCTTCATTACCCTGCCTCTCGCATCGTTTGAGTTGAAAAACAACTTTTTGGCGATTCGGAAGTGTAGTCTCAACTTGCGAGAGAAGAGTACCGCGCGCAAGACAGCGGGTGGCTGCTTTGGCAGCCGCAGCAGCACAAGCACCGGTTGTAAAACCCGTCCTTGTGCCTCTTTTTTCTTCTTGATCGACTGGTTTTTTGGGCATCATCAAAATTAACCCTCTGTAGGCAAATGAGTTGTGTCATTTTCCTACTTCAAGCCAGCCGCGTCAATCTTTCAAATCGTATGTCTTGCCTTCAAATAGAGGCCTTTTCTTATAAGATACTTGCTGTCTTTAATTCCTTATGATTAAAAAAGGTTTCGGTTATGATTTGATCTTTGCCATAATCTTTGCTCTGGAAGAGATCTTCTAAGCCCGAAATAATTTTTCCATCTCCGCTCAGATAAATCCAGCCGAATGTTTCATCGTTAAGCAGGCTTTCAACCTCACCGCGACAAAAAGGAACTCTTGAGTCATCCCCAACTGGTGGGGCATGCACAATCTGCCATTGAATTCCTTCCGGCATGCGCTCAGCTACAAACTGAGGTGAAACAAAGTATTGTTCTGATTCGACGAACCAGAGGAGCCGGGTTTGAGGTAGCCACCGGCGAAACTTTGCACCGTTGACAAGACCGAGCGCCGCACTGAGTCCTGTATCTGTCGCAATGACGAGAATATCTCCAAAATTTTCTTCGGACGCTGGGGGCAAATATTTCCCCCAAGGCCCGCTGAATTCAAAAGAATCGCCCGGTTTAAGGGAGTGAATAAAGTCAGAACCCACCCCATCGGGAATTCTACGGACTACAAGTTCAAATTGCCGGGTGTTGGAATCTCGAGTCGGAATGGAATAGGCACGCTTGCCCATTTTTCCATTCGCAAGCTGTCTCCCACTGTTAACGATAATGTACTGACCGCCGGTAAAATCAAGCGCCTGTGGATCTGTCATTTCACAGATCACACGCCGGGTCCAAGGATTCAACTCCTCCACAAAAGTCACTTGAGCTCGTTTCGGTAAAGCCATTTTCTTATTCCTTAACCAGGAAAAATTTCATGGATATAGTCGTGGATTTCTTCAAGGTCGCGATAGAATCTTTCAAAATCATTCGTCAAGCGACTGAGTTCCATCTCTACTTTTTTTGTCGTGATCATAAGCGAACGGTAATAACCAAGCTTTGGATCATTTGAAGGAGTCTTCGAAACTTTTTCCGCTAATACCGTGAGCGAACTTTCAAAAAATCGCTTTAAGTCTTTTACGTTTTCCGCTTTGAGCATTTGGGAAACGGGGCCAGGCGCTGACGCAGCCTTCCCTAATTCCGAAAGCTCATGCTGTTTTTCTTTAGGATCTTCAATTCCCAAAACATTCATAAGTCCGAGCCGCAGTCCTGCAATTTCATGACAAGCCATATTTTTATCCTTTCATCTACTGCATGATGTGATCAACTATTTCAGAAACAAGTTCATTGCCAATCAAGTGTTTTTTGAAAAGCTCTTCCGCATATTTTTCTTCGCACCTGCGGTACCAAATCCCATCGGGATAAACGACCACCGCTGGACCTTCCCCGCAATATCCCAAGCAGGAGGTTTTACTAACACGGATCTGTTTGCCAAGGTCTTCCTCTTTAACCATTCTCCGTAAAGAATCGATCAAACCGATGCTCCCCTGTTCGACGCAATCCACGTTTGCGCAGACAAGGACATGCTTTTTGACCGAAGAATGCGCATGGGAATGCGGCATGGCCTGATTGTGGGTGAAACTGTGCCGCACGCTCCAAAGCAAAGAATTGAGTCCGCCGACTTTGTCCTCAAGGCCTGCAAGCGGAACGCGGTATTGGCAATTATCGCAAGGAAACGGACGCGCGCCTTTCTCGGCTTCCTCAATTCTTTCTTTTAAAAGATCAAACAAGATCTGATCCTCACCCAAAGGAGCAGATACCGTGACTGAAATCCAGGGATAGTTTTTAGAAAATTGTTGAACCTTAGTTTGAAGGTCTTGAATTAACCGGCCAGCAAAAAAAAGGTAAGGCTGAATCAAAATAGCTTCCGGCCTTTCTTTTGCAATACGCTCCAAAGTTTCTTCAAGGCTGGGCTGTACGACTCCAATAAAAGCAGGAACCACCCTTGCATAATCCGATGTCTCCTCGAAAAGATGAACTACCTTACAGAAATCGCCATTCGCATCCGGATCGCTTGAACCTCTCCCGAGGATGATCACAACTGTTTTTTCAGCCGAATGTTTTATATTGCGGGGAGCTTCATCCAGTCTTTTTGCGACGAGTTTTAACATCGCCGGATCGACGCCTAACGGACGAGCAACATGAAAAGTCACTTGAGGAAAACTTTGGCGGGCAGCATAGACGGCTAAAGGAAGATCATTTTTGACATGCCCCGCCGAAAATAAAAAAAGCGGCAGGATAATAATTTCTTTCGAATCCACAGCTACCTGCTCAAGCGCTTTCTTAATGGAGGGTTCAGCCAATTCGATATAACCAAAACGCATTTCATATTCAGGCACTAATTGCTGAAACCGGCTCACAAAAGCCTCGAAATCCTGATTGGATTTTTGGACACGGCTTCCATGCCCCACGACTAAAACAGTTTTTTTTACTGGCATTTTTGGCTCCATCCATCCCAAAAGATAAGTTCTTCCAGAGGAATTCTCTTTCCCCAATTCGCCTCTTCAAGCATAGGCTTTCCAGGAAATTCCGTGACATAACCCAGACACAAATAAGCGACAGCCTTTACATGTTCCGGAATATTTAATAAAGGTTTAAGATCCTGATTATCGAGAATACTGACCCAGCCCATTCCTATTCCTTCTGAGCGAGCGGCCAACCACAGATTTTGAATCGCGCAGCAAGTGCTAAAAAGATCGGTTTCTGCAATTGTATTACGGCCCAGCACATGAGGGCCATTCCGGGAGGAATTACAGGTCACACAAATATTGACCGCAGATTCCAAAATTCCTTCGAGCTTGAGTGAGAGATAAGTCTCTTTCCTTTGCCCTTCGTAATTTTCACTGGCGCTTTTATTCTCTCTCTCGAAAATTTCTTTAACCCGCTTCTTTATGAGAACATCCTGGATCACAATAAAATTCCAAGGCTGCATGAATCCCACCGACCCCGCATGATGCGCAGCATCCAATATTTTTAAAAGAATATCCTTAGGGATTGGCGTCGGTAAAAATTCCTTACGAATATCGCGTCTTTCATAAATGGAACGATAGACTCCTCTTTTTTCCTCCTCCGAAAATTCATGCATGGAGACGCTTTCTAATCCCTTGGGAACATCCTTCATACTAAAACCTTTTTAGCAGCTACCATCGGCAAACGCTTTTTCATCTTGCTTTGGCGAGACGCGGATTTTGCAGAAAAAGATAATTTTAACTCCGAAAGCAATTCGGAAAGATTTCTTTTGGCTGATGTCTTTTCAAACCAGGCGAATTCTTTACGAAAACGGTTCACTTCCCCGATAACAGCAACCGCCGGTGAACCCATTTTCTCTTCCTGCACATTTTGGACAATATTCCGTAACGTTCCTTCTATGACCTGCTGACGCCGAAGGGTCCCCCATTGAATCATGGATACAAGTGTCTCCGAGGATTTTCCTCCCGCTATCAGCCCTTGAATCATAGCAGGAAGGCTCTGGACTCCCATAAAGGAAACAAGCGTTCCGTCAAGCTTGGCTAATTTCTTCCAGTCAATTGAAGATTGCCGCTTTTTCGGATCTTCGTGGGCCGTGACAAAAGTGACATGCGAGGAAAGACGGCGGTCGGTAACGGGTATCCCCGCGTAAGCAGGAGCGCTGTAGCCCGCACTCACACCGGAAACAATTTCATAGTCAATCCCGTGTTTTTTCAAATGAGAAACTTCCTCGCCGCCGCGGCCAAAGATAAAGGGATCGCCTCCTTTAAGCCGGACAACCCTTTTGCCGGCACTTGCATGCTGGACCATCAGATTATTTATTTCTTCCATCCCGATGCGATTTTTTAAATGCACACAACTTTGCTTATCCAACTTTCTCGATTTAGGCAAAGATTCAGACCAGATATGGCGCGGCAGTTCTTTGATCTTACCCGCGTAAATCTTTTCTGCCTTGGGCGCTAAATCCAGAAGTTCCGGATTCACAAGACCGTCGTAAATCACCACATCGGATTGAGCTAAAAGTGCTGCTCCTCGCAAGGTCAAAAGACCGGGGTCTCCCGGGCCTGCGCCAACGATGGAGACGATGCCCTTTTTATTTTTTTTTGATTTTACACTTTGCATTTGAAAGTCCCGCGCCTTAATGACAATAGTTGTCGTAGCCATTCATAATACTTGCAGCCCAAGGCGACTGACCTACATCTGAAATCCTACGGACATGATCGGTTTTCGTGTCAATCACGTAGACTGAATTGTCCGTGGAAGAAGTTAGATAAATTTTCTTTCCATCCGGGGTCGTCGCTGCGGTTTCTAACCGTATTTTCTTCCCAATCTTGAGACGATTGGAAATCTCCATTTTGTTTAAATCATAAACGTAGACTGCGCTTTCCTCACTGGCAATCACATAAGCTTTGGTAGAATCTGTTGAAAAATTAATTCCTGTCATCCCGGGTCCGGCTTTTAAAGTACCGAAAAGTTGTTGGCTTTTCGTGGCAATAATCGAAACCGTTTCATCGCCGTTGTTCGGAATAAGCATCCATTTTCCGTCCGGAGAAGCATAAGCGCGCCAGGGATCACTGCCAACCTTAATGGTATTCACAACACTTTGAGTTTCGTTATCAATCACTGCCACTTCCCCTGCATCACCATCCGCAGCATAGGTATAATGGCCGTCAACAGTAAGGGTAGGATTGGGGATTCCTTTAATCTCACTTAAATATTGCCCAGGGTTTAAGGCCGCAAGGCGAAAGGCACTCCCAATCGCAGTCCGGGTTACAAGAGAAAGATTTGTCATGTCGACAGTTCCAACCTCGTGAGCCCCGAAATTGGAGATCAGCGCCTTTTTGCCGTCGGGCAAAAAAGAAAACCCGTGAGGTTCATAAAATCCATCGATTCGTTTGGCTTCCTTCATTTCCTGAAGGTCAATAATGGAGACTGTGCCTTCCGGCAAATTTCCAACGGCAACCCACCGATCGTCACGAGAAACGTCAAAGTGTTCTGGTTCTTGCCCAAGAGGAATTCTTTTGATGATCTTAAGCGTCGCGAAATCTGTGATGATGAACTCATTGGTTTTCGAGCCGGCCGTCAAAATATATTTTCCATTGTGGCTAACCATCGACATATGAGGATTCACAAATTGACCAAGAGGAACTTTTGCAACAATCTGATCTGTCTTCGTATCAATGAGGGTTAAATCACTTGAATCGCGATTAGTAATCACCATCGTTGTTGCAGGGTCCAGTTTAGGTGCATCCGGTAATGCATAACCCAAACCGCTCATGTTCAAAACGAGCATTACAGCTACTAAACCAAATATTTTACTTCTGAATGCGAGTTTCATTTTTATCTCTCCTTGTTTAATGCCGAAAAATGGCACTGTTTCACTGTGTTAGAAGTCAACTTGAGAACGTAATCCGACAACAAAAACACTTTTTTCATATTCCAACTCATTCCCCGCAGCTAAAGGAGCTGCCTGGGCTGCAAGATCCGCCCTAGAGGAACGTAGGAGCCATTGCAAATGAGGGCTTATACTCAAATGATCGGTCAGAAAAAAACGGTAATAAATTTCGCTAAGCGCATCAATCTTCACAGAAGTTCCTTCCTGCTGACCAAAGGCAAGTCCTAGAGCGTCTAAAGGCCGCGAAGCTAAAAGTTTCCTTTTTTCAAAACCAGCGCTCCACGCATACTTGTTAATCGCACCTTGGGGTTGATTCAAACCATATCGTGCAAACGCGGTAAACGTGGGAAATAGGACCTGGTCGATACTGATCCCAAACCCCTTATTATCATCAGCCCTCGATCCGTTCAACCGGCCCCAAACTCGATAGTTGCCTTCATAACCGCGAAAAAAATGAGTCGAGTAATCCGCTTCGGCAATGAAATAGGGATGATCCGCAACGGCAAAACCTGAGTCCGATGGATTTTGAATGCCTGCGCCTAAGCGCCATGATTTTTTGGTATCGTAAAACGCTAATGCACCGGGCCCATTTCGCGGTTGTTGAAGAGTCGGATTATTCACAAAGGCGGTAGACAAAAATTTGGAAGTCTCGTCATTGGCAACGACGTTCGTGTCAAAATAGTTGGTAAGGTCAATTTTTCCGGCGACGGCTTTCACATGCTCATTAAAATAATCCCCGCCCAGCCAAACTTCGCGCACGGACACGCGGTCAACTCCATCCGTGTCCTGCAAGGATCCTGCGTCGCCATTCAAGCCCGCATTGGAACGGACCGTTTGGTCTGGACCATTGCCCCCAATGGCCTCGAGGTCAACAAAGAAACTCGTATACGCAATCGGACGGCTTACAAAAATGAGATCCAGTGATCCTTCCCCAAAACTGGTATCTCTTGAATTTTTTGAATCAATGATCTGCTGCAGCACTCCGGTCCCACTCGCTCCCACAATCACGCCCTTGGTCTTTTCTTCTTCTAATGCCGCTTCAATTTTTTCAGCGACGCTTTCCCGGCGGGCAAGCTTGACCTTCTTTAGAATTTCTCTTTGACGAACTTTTGACCCGTCAATAGGACACACCCCATTTTCAGGCATCGTTGAAAAAATGTGGCTTTTCTTACAAACAAATTCCTTAAACTTTTTGATCTCTTCTGCCTGTTCTGTCACAACAGGAGCCGTCGCTGTCGTCTGCAACTTTTGTTCAAGCCGATCCAATCTTGCAGCCATGTTTCCTTCTGCGATTGGTCCGGCCGGTGCAGATCGAAGCGTCTCAATTGTATTTGAAAGATCCTGAATCATTTTTCTCATTTCATTCATTTCCAAATCTTTCTTCGCCATGGAAAGTTCCAGACTTTTTACTTTTTTAGCCAAAGCCGGATCCGCTTGCGCAAAAACAGAACTTGATAAACTCAAACAACAAAGCAAAAACACAAGACTTTTTCCAGTTTTCATTACATGATCCCCCTCGGGTGTTAAGGTGTAAGTAAGGTCTCCTGGCTCTCGTTCATCCTACTTTTCGCACCTTCCCACCGCTCTGATGATTTAATCAGAGCAGCAGTGGTCATCCCCTGATCTCATGATCAGGTGCGTCAAGCGTCGGCCATGAGGCCGTCTACTTGAACGCAGCGAATTTCGTCCCGATTACAGTTGCGGGGCAGCGGCAGCTTTGACTGCCTTCCCGTTTCTCACACCGGTTTCAGTTTCAGTTAAAAGATAACGTTTGGCCTCCTTTTCAGTAATCGTAAGCCGTGCCTTCTCAAAAGCTTTTTCGGAAGACATTAAAATATCCGGCTGTACTTTATCAGTGGGATAATCCGGCAAAATAAAATGCCCGGTGGTTAAAAACAAAGTATGAGTGGCATCCACAGGAAACATTTCCTGGATGCTTCTTTTTCCGTAGGTGGGTTCTCCGATAAGTGTTGCATGAGCATAGCGCTGCAGGGCAAACGCTATGATTTCTGCTATGCTTGCTGTTCGACCATCGATAAGAACTATGAGAGGAAAAGATGCGGTTTTCTTTTTTTGTGAATACCTTTTTGCTTCTTTATTCGTCTTGCCTTGAAAAGTAAAAAGCAAATTTCCTTCGGGGACGAAGTTCTCAATTATTTCTACTCCAGATTCAATACTACCGCCTGAATTACCTCGTAAATCTAAGATGAGGTTCTGTATTCCTTCGTGATCGAGGGATTCTAAAGCCTCCGTAAAATCAGGGGCGGTTCTTCGGCCAAGAAAAGAGACTTGAATATACCCCACGCGCTTTTGAATCTGCTCTACTTTTTTGATCGAGTTCTCTTCGCTCAATCCTCGCACGAAATCAAGCGCCGGAGTTTTAACGGATTTCAAATGAGTGCCTTTATCCAAACTTGAAAATAACTCAGAAAGAGATTTCGCCTGTAATTCGGCTGGGGTAAGTGGGCGGAAATAATGAGCTGTGAGCTGCGGTATAATCTTAGAAAGAAGCTCCGGGTTTTCCAACGATGCTTCTGCAAAAACAAAAAAAGCGGGCGTAAAAATCAGAATAAAAAGAAAGAGAAATTGCCTAAATCGAATTGGCAATGAATCAGTAAACGGCATTAAAAAACCCTTCTTCTAGCGGCGAAACTCCACAGAGGAAGGGCGTAAAAAAAGGAAAGAATTAAGCATGCTCTTCATCTCTGCTCGGAGATCTCCATTTTAATGTACGTTGATATTCAACAGGCAGGTCTTCTGACTAGGCAAGCTTTATAATTCCTACTCGCGAACCTTCCCACACTCGAAAGTGCAGTGGTTATTCGCTTTCGTTCTTGCCAACAGCGGCGGCACCGTAGAGTCCGCTCCGTTTTTTGGAGCAGCTCTTTTCCCTATTTTCGGTCCTGAAAATTTTCAGGACACCTGTTGATCCTTGAAAAAATTACCGATAACGAATCGAAGCTAGTATAGAGGAAGGCGAAGATTAGTAAACTTCTATTTTTGAGATAGACTGTGAGCCTTTTGAGCAGCTTTGACAAAAGCTACGGCACGTTCTGGAGAAGACAAAAAATGACAATGGATATAGCTTGCTAAAAGCCTGTCCGCTAAATAACCCTCGGTACGGTTAGGGTTGCCCCGCTTGCCTTTGACATCGTGAATAGCCCGAGAAGGCTCCGGGCTCCATTGTGAGTAATGAAACTCATGGCCTCTAAAGGAGTCTCCTTTTTTGCCTAAGAAACAATCGATTGCGAGAGCTGCTTCGGCATAGCCGAAATTTTGTAATTTTTCAGTCATTTTTGCAGTACCTGGAATAGCTCCGACCATTTTAAAAACTTGCCCGTCTTTTTGTTCAATCCCTTCAGTTAAGTACATGAGCCCGCCACATTCGGCATAAACTGGAAATCCATTCTGGATAAATGACAACACTTCGCTTTTCATCTTTCCGTTTGTTTGCAGTTTTTCAGCATGAATTTCAGGGAATCCCCCGCCAAAATAAATTCCAGCGAGAGCATCAGGCAAACAATCATCGTCAAGAGGGCTGAAAGGAACAAGCTCTGCGCCTAAACTTTTCAAAAAATCAAGATTGACCTGATAATAAAAACTAAATGCTCGGTCCTTGGCTATTCCAATCCGCACCGGCTTCGAGAATTCTCCTTCGGAGTTCTGAGAAAAGACAGGATGCGGAACATTAATTAACTTTTGATCCGCCTGAGCCGTGCGGAAAATCTCTAATACTTTTAAAAGATCAATCCCGGGGCGGTTTAAAGAGGAATTGGGCTGTGTTATCTCTCTCAAGACCTTAAGGCAAGATTGAAACTCTTCGTTCTCAGATGCCGTTTTTAAACCCAGATGTCTTTCAGGAATCTGAATCTGCTGCTCACGAAAAATCGCTCCGAGAACTGGAATTTTGGTAGAGGATTCAATCGCCTCGCGTAGAATCTCAAAATGTCCTGGACTTGCAACCCGATTAAGTATCACACCAGCGATTGTAAGATCCGGATCAAAACATTTATATCCCAATACCATCGCGGCCGCAGAGCGAGCCAAACTGCGGGCATCGAGAACAAGCACAACCGGCGCATTTAAAAGCTTAGCAATCTGCGCTGTGCTTCCTTCCTCGCTTTTACCCGACGCACCATCAAAAAGCCCCATCACTCCTTCAATAATAGCGATGTCACACTCTTTGGTGTTTTCCTGGAACACCCATCGAACAGCCTGCTCGCCCATCATCCAAGCGTCTAAATTATGAGAAGGAATTCCGGTAACAACTTCATGATAGCTGGGATCAATGTAATCAGGCCCCACCTTAAAGGCTTGTACCTTGAATCCCATATTCTTAAAACCTGCGATCACGGCTAATGAAGTTGTTGTTTTTCCAACGCCGCTTTGCGTCCCTGCAATTACAATTCGGGGAACGTTCATTTCTTCCCTTCCAAAATTCCAAGAAGGAATTTCATATCAATATGATTTTCTACGGAATCAGCGAGGACATCAAAACTATTTTCAATTTGTTGTTCCTGTGAAGCATGATCACTCAGAATTTCAAGCTCCCCAATCCTTCGGATTTTATTAAGAAAGAATCTTCTAAATGGTGCATTATCAAATAAGCCGTGGAGATAAGTCCCATAGATAAAAGAACGGCCGCCTGAAGTTGTATTCTCAATCATGACCCCATCATCGCTCTCGCTCAAAACTCCGTTCCGCTCTTTTATCTTTAAAAAAGGTTGCGATCCATTATGATTCTCGGTTCTTCCCATATGAATCTCATAGCCTGCAATTTCCATCTGGCTTTCCAGATGAATTGCTTTCACCTGGCAAGTGATCTTTTCTTTTTGAAAAACCGTAACGGTCGGCAGCAGACCAAGGCCAAAGCATTCAGACTCTTCAGCTTCCACATGCTCGGGGTCTAACACCTTTTCTCCCATCATTTGATATCCGCCGCAAATACCGATGATAGGAACGCCCCGCATTACGCATTTTTTAATATAAGCAACGAATCCAGAATCCCAAAGAAACTTCAAGTCAGAGATCGTGCTTTTTGATCCCGGCAGGATAATCAAATCCGGTAAATAATTCCGGTTGGGCTTCTGAAGAAAATTTAGGGCAACATCTCTTTCTTTTTTTAGCGCATCAAAATCCGTAAAGTTAGATATTTTAGGCAGCCGGATGACATCGACTTTCAACAGAGTCTCGGCTTGAGCAAGGCCGATATTTGAGGTTTTCTCAAGTGCTACTGAGTCCTCTTCTGCAATATCCAGATCGGGGATAAACGGGACAACCCCCAAAACTTTTCGTTTCGTCTGGCGCTCAAGCCACTTAAGACCTGGGTCCAGTATTTTTTTGTCACCACGAAATTTATTAACCAGAAAACCGCAGACAAGCTTTTGATCGGAAGACTTTAAAAGATTAAACGTCCCTAAAAACTGAGCAAAAATCCCGCCCTTGTCTATGTCCCCCACTAAAATGACAGGGGCTTTTACCATTCTAGCAACCGCCATATTCACGATTTCATGTTTTATGTTAATTTCCGCCGGACTTCCTGCACCTTCGATCACAACAACATCGAAGGATTTCATTAATTGATTCAAAGCCCCTCTCACAATAGGAAGAAGTTTTGGCTTGTAGGCTTGATATTCCTTTGCGGTCATTGTGCCTATCGGTTTCCCCATAACAACAACTTGGGCGCCTTGATCTGTCGTCGGTTTCAACAAAACAGGATTCATGGCAATCGTAGGTTCAAGCTCACAAGCTGCCGCCTGCTCTGCTTGCGCGCGACTTACTTCACCCCCATCTTTCGTCGCAAAAGAATTGTTGGACATATTCTGAGCTTTAAAAGGCGCAACGCGGTAACCCTTCCTTTTTAAAATGCGGCAAAGAGCAGCGGTAATAATACTTTTGCCAACATTTGAGGCCGTTCCCTGAACCATTAAGGTTTTTGCAGGCATCATTTACTCGTAAACCTTTTTCGGTGTTTGCATCTCTTTAAGCATGGTTCCGTCTATTGGACAAGTTGGATCTTTGGGGTTTAATGAAAAAAGATGCCCTTTTTTACAGACAAATTTCTTAAACATTTTTATTTTTTCTGTCTTAATAGACCAGGCCAATGTTTTCCTGATAATCAATTGATTCCCGTTGCCCATTTAGGGGCTGATTTCACTTTTCGCTCCAAATAGCGCTAAAACTGAAACCGCACGCTCAACGCAACAACTTCGTTCCAGACATTTTACAGCCATTGAATACACATAGGGTTTATCCGACATCTTATCCGACATTTTTATGGTTTATCCGACATAGTGTTATCCGCCACTTAACCGACATTTGCCGGGGTTATCCGCCATTCGATCACGCGTAATAAAGCGCATCCTTCTTGAATCCCTTTTTCTTAGCCATTCCCGTTGATAACAAACCATTGAGATCACGCAACGCAGTTCTATCCGTAACCTTAAACCGAACCCGGTACGCTTGGTTATTCAGGACCTTTTTCTCATTTACCATCAGGCGCAGGGCTTCAATTTGACGTTCGTTCAGGCCGAGTTTTTTGAGGTCGGTTTGGCGTTCCTCGGGAATACTGGGGACGAGATCCAGAATCTTGTCACCCGGCCCATGGAATTTCACTACGAAGAAGTCGCCTTCCTCTGAAAACTCAGGGGCGTGGAGGCCGTGCGCTTTCATCAATTTTTTCATCTTGCCGATGCCGGTGCCGAAACGTTCCATGTCCATCGTTTCATGGAATATTCCGCAAATCGCTTCGTTACGGGTGGCATGATGGCCTTCCAGTTTTTTGATATTAAGATGCGGTAAAAGTCCGCCGGGATTGCTCACTTCAATACGGTCGTCAAAGATGGACATCATAATGGGTGATCCGGTTCGCGCATAATCCCGGTGCGCGATGGCATTGACAATCGCCTCACGGACGGCTTCAAAAGGATACTCCGGAATGTCCACCCGTTTAAACTCGACGATCTTATTGGCAAGCCGGGTGTTTCTTTTAAAAAAGGATTCCACTTCCTCCAGCATTTTGTAAACCGGCCCTTTGATTTCCTGCGAATCAATCATAGACAGTCGCGTCGTGCCCTGAAAGCGGGCAATGCGGATTTCATGATGTGAGATGTGTTCGGTCGGGTCTTTCCCAAAGAAAAGAAGCGCCGTATTGGTGGGATAAAATTGCCCGCCTTCTTTCTTAACCACCTTCAAGGTGTTCGCGAGGAAATTCCGGATTAATATCCTGGGAACCGCGACTTTCAGCTTAATCGCACGGTTTTGAAGAAAATCTTTGACCGTTTTTTCATCGATGGCCTCATAACCAAGATCCTTGCGGACGGCCTTATCAAACGGCCCCTTAACATACTCACCCTTATCATCCAGAAAGGAAATCAGGCTATTCAGCACCTGCGTTTTCAGGGCATCCGTATTCTGAAAGCGCTTATAAATAAAAGAGGCCTTAATAATTTTAAGGAAATTCTGCGTACCCGGCTCCCTTTTCTTATCCTGGACAGCACTGCCTTTGATAAATGCCATAATTTCTCCGCCGGGCTTGGCCTTCTGAAAAGCGCGGAATTCACGTTCGGTTGCCGAAAGGCCGTCCTTGCCCTTGTCCCCGTACTTCTGGCTGATGATGCAAACATAGACCTCGCTTGCCGCAACATGCTTGAGATACGTAGCCTGGGCTGTTTTTCCTTTGGCCGGCAGGTCCTCAAAAAGGAAAACATCGAAGAAACTCCGCAGCGTGGCATTTTCGGTGATGACTTCTTTGACAGCAAAACGCTCCTCGCGAAGTTCCTTTTGATTGCCGCTGACAAACAGCCTGTATTTCATTTCGCTCCTTTAATCTTCACTGAATTTTCTTCCGGCGGCTTCGGCATATTTCTTTGCATCGCTCATCAAGATGTAATACTTTCCCACAAATACGGTGGCATCAAGCCTTCCTTCCTTAATGGCCTTGTTCACAGCCTGAGGCGTCACCCTGGAGGCATGCGCCACCATTGAAGTCGTCATATACCGGTCACCGGACTTAACCTTTGGAATGTCGTGGGATTCTCGGATCATGCGTCGCATTATGAGTGATGCGTTGTTGGTTGTCAACTAACTTGAATTGAATTCTAACGGCGTCGACAATTTACTCAGTCCATTGAGTATTTTGTGAGAAGCGGTTTTAAAGGCAGATTTCAGAGATAGAGCTTGCGGAGGATTTCACACAAAAGAGTGTAGACGCTAACCCAACGGTCATCCGTGCAACCAATATGATAGCCCAAACAAAAAAACGGCCGACGCCTTCAGTGGCGCTGGCCGTTTTTACCGATGATATTGCGCTACCAACCGGACGGAACCGTATGTATCGAGCGGACGGATCCGTATGTATTCAGGCTTTGGCGGCTGCTTTGTGGGGTTCGGATTGACGTAACTTGTTGCCAATAAAGACGGCAAGATCGACGCAGCGGTTGCTATAGCCCCACTCATTGTCGTACCAGGAAACAAGCTTGAAGAAACGTTTTTCGCCTTTCAAATTGTTTTGAAGGGTCGCCAGTGAATCGTAAATGGAGGAGCGGTTGTCGTGGATAAAATCGGTGGAAACCACTTCTTCATTGGCGTAACCCAAATAACCCTTAAGATAAGTTTGGGAAGCCTCTTTCATGAAGGCATCGATTTCCTCAATGGAGGTATCCCGCGCACTTCTGAAAGTCAAATCCACCACCGAGACATCCGGCGTCGGAATCCGAAAAGCCATCCCGGTCAATTTGCCCTTAACCGCCGGGAGCACTTCCCCAACGGCTTTCGCCGCACCCGTGGTGGAAGGAATAATGTTGATTGCCGCAGCACGGCCGCCGCGCCAATCTTTTTTCGAGGGCCCGTCCACCGGTTTTTGAGTCGCCGTGTAGGAGTGAATCGTGGTCATCAGCCCCGTTTCGATCCCGATTCCTTTTTTAAGCAGGACATGCACGAGCGGCGCCAGACAATTGGTGGTGCAGCTGGCATTGGAGACAATGTGATGTTTTGCCGGATCATATTCGCCTTCATTGACGCCCATTACGAGAGTTTTGACCTCTCCTTTGGCGGGGGCAGAAATAATGACTTTTTTGGCACCGGCCTGCAAATGACCGGCCGCCTTTTCACCCTCCGTAAAAAGTCCCGTGGATTCAATCACCAGATCAACGCCCAGGGCTTTCCACGGCAGTTCGGCGGGATTGCGTGTGGCCAGCACACATTTGATTTTGTGGCCGTTCACAACCAGGGTGTCGGCCTCTTCTTTGGCAGGATCGCTTTTCAACGTGGCAAGCTCGTGCTTGAATTTGCCGTGAATGGAATCGTATTTCAGCTGGTACGCAAAATAATCCGCATCCGTGGCGACATCCACCACCGCGACCACGTCGATCGTTTTGCCCAATAATCCCTGGTCACAAATGGCCTGAAAAACCATGCGGCCGATACGTCCGAATCCGTTAATCCCCACGCGAATGGCCATTGAATTGCCTCCTCTTAAGATGATGACAACCCCAAACTATTATGGGGTTCTAAAAGACAGCCGTCCTCAAACGGACGACA
>Ga0247727_10003595_pt1 | contig 34024 bp, 30 predicted proteins | sample WisWelCaveWW1625_FD_202498 | JGI IMG/M metagenome (GOLD analysis project Ga0247727, IMG submission 202498) | Biofilm microbial communities from Wishing Well Cave, Virginia, United States - WW16-25 | ecosystem: Environmental > Aquatic > Deep subsurface > Groundwater > Cave microbial mat | place...
GTTCATTGTTTAAAACTAATTTTGCACGTTTACTTTTTCGTGACATAATTTACCTCTCAAATGGTTGAGAGGTAATATACGAGTTTAAAGTTTAATTGTAAAGTCTTTTGTGAATCTTTATACTAGGTAATGCGCCAATGGCACCGCCCGCGCCGTCACTCACTGTCACGCAGTAACTTTTAGCTGCCAGGGTGAAAAGGCGGTTCTTTCTGGCCGGGACAAAGCCTCGAATTTCTCAGCAATTGACGCACAAATGATTGCAATAAAGACACTCCACCTGTTTACAGCTTGGCTAAAATAATTTCAATCCAAGCCGTACAGTATAAAATGCGTATTGCCATCGCGATCATCCAGCACGTGCCATCCTACGCAAGAAGATGAGATAAGATGAGATAAGATGAGATAAGATGAGATAAGATGAGAGGTTTCCCCAACCTCCCGTCACAACTCTGCGTTTCCAAAATCCAATCGACCGGGATGCAGTCCTTAAGTTGTGTCGCACCAATATAGCAAAACGTCCTTATATTTTGCAAGAGAAAAATTTTATTTTTGAAAAATTTTTTATTGCGAAATAGAAGTATCAGGCCAGAAATTTGCAGTGGGCGAAACCAGGCTTCGCTCACACATTTTTCCGTTGCAACCGCGAAAAGTTTTCCGCTACCGGCGCGGAGGCCTGTAAGTTTGTCGGTTTGGCTGATCTCAACATCAAAACACCGGGGGAACCTACCGCCGGTGGAAGCGAAGCCGAGGCGAAAGCAAAAAATCGTCCGGAGCTTTGGCGCAAGCCGTAAAAATTTCAGCTTGCATCTTTCCACTGAGAGCATTAGATTAGGAATATGTTCTGATCAAACAATATCAAATCCACGTCGAACAGTTTTCCCTGAGCAAGGCCGGCATCTGGCTGAGGGCAAAATATTACGCTGCCGAGGACGTCCTGAAATTTTCCAACATGGATTTTCAAATTACGCTTAAAGAGCTTTATGAACGCGTAAAATTTAAATCGTGAAATTTTTGCAAGAGGCGCAAAATGGGACTCATCTATACAACGGTTAAACTCAGAAACATTCTGACAAATAGCGCCGCCATCGAATTGGAAGGAAAAGTCGACACGGGCGCAACGCTGTTGGTCTTGCCGGAGTCAATTGCGAACGAATTGGGATTTCCGGTCATTCGCCGGCAAACCGTAAAATATGCCAACGAAGAAACGGCCGAGCGCAACGTCGTGTGGGGCGTCGAAGTCACGCTGTGTGATCGCAAGGGCGTTTTTGAAGCCATCGTCGAGCCGAAGAAAAAATATGCGCTCATCGGCGCGGTGGTGATGGAAACGCTGGATTTGATTGTTGAGCCAAGAAGCCTCGGCATTTATCCAAATCCACGTTCCGTTTTGCCGATGGCCGAGATTGAATAATTCAGATTAACACGAGGCGTTGAGCATGACCCAACCTGCACAAAAATATTATTACACGCCCGACGAATATCTCGCGCGCGAAGAGACCGCCGAATACAAAAGCGAATATTATCGGGGTGAAATTTTTGCAATGGCCGGCACGTCCATCAATCATAATCGTATTGCCGGAAATCTTTATACAAAATTTAATCAGGCCAATACGGGTAAAAATTGTGAAGCCTTGATGAGCGAGATCAAAGTTTGGATCGAGGCCGAGCAGTTTTTTACCTATCCCGACGTTCTGGTGATTTGCGGTGATCCGGCGTTTTATCGGAACCGCAGAGATACGATAACCAACCCTCTGGTCATTGTCGAAATACTTTCCACTTCAACGCAAGGCTACGACCGCGGCAACAAATTCAACTTCTATCGCTCGATTCCGACTTTAAAGGAATACATTCTGATCGCGCAATATCGCCTCCACGTTGAGCAGTATGCTTTGAATGAAAATGGAGAATGGCTGGTGACGGAGTATCGCGCGGCGGAGGATATTTTGAAATTCTCGAGTGTTGATTTTCAAATAAAAATAAGCGAGCTTTACCAGCGGGTAAAGTGAAACCAACGGAAAGGAGCACCATGCGAATTTTTTATCATCTGGCCAGAACCGTGCTCTCCCCTTTGGCCATTCTCGGCCTGCGCGCCGAGGCGGCCTACTGGCAGCAACGCCTCGACGAGCTTGAAGACCGCGTCGACGCGAGACTGGAAGACATGAAACGCGAGTTTTATGCGGAGCTCCGCCGGTTGGAGATGCGCGTTGAGGAAGCGGAAAAGCGCAACAAAATGTTCAACCTGCGTTTGCAGGCGCTCGAAAAAGAATTGCGCAAATTGCCGAACCTTCAGCCGCAGGCGGGAGCGCCGGATCATAAAATCGGGCTGGCGTGAAAGATGTCCGAAGTCCGAGGTCAAATGTCCGAAGTTTAATATCAGTTCAAATCGCCTGAACGGAAACAGCGAAAAACGATTTTGAAAAATTCGCGCACAGAAAAAGAACTCCCGCTGCAAATATCTCATTACAGCGGGAGTTCTTTTTTGGCGGGTGAAGAAAATCATAGATTATTTTACGGAACCGGAATCGCCGCATAAAACGTGTTTTGGCCGCGACGATTGATCAGCAGAACGGCGCTGTCGCCGCTTTGGAGGCGCGAGATCAACCGTTTAAATTCCAGCGCCGTGCTCACTTCCGTCCGGTTGACTTCCTTGATCAAATCGCCGCGCCGCAGGCCCGCTTCTTCGGCGGAACTGCCGGAGGTGACGCTGCTAATGATCACCCCATCATCGTTGCGATAACCCAACTGTTGCGCCATTTCCGGCGTGAGGGTTTGAATTGAAAGTCCGAGTTTTTCTCCGGACGTCACTTCAGGTTCGCTTTCATCCTGATCACCGCGACCGTCGGAATCATCTTTGGGACGCTCGCCTAAAACCACCGAAATCGGCATCACGCGACCGTCACGCAGCAAATTAATTTTTGCCGTCGTGCCGGGATCGGCCTGCGCGACGGTTTGGCGCAGTTGCGTGCTGTTGAGAATTTTCCTGCCGTTAAAATTCATGATAATATCGCCGCGCTGAATGCCGGCTTTATCGGCCGGACCACTCGGCGTCACATCGCCAACCAGCGCACCCTCGGTGCTTTTCAATTTCCACGCTTTTGCCATGCTCTCGTCAATATCCTGCGGCACCAGCGCGAGATAACCGCGCGTCACTTTGCCCTGCGATACCAGTTCATCCAGCACCAGTTTCGCCATGTTGATCGGAATCGCGAAGCCGATGCCGACGCTGCCGCCGGAGGGCGTGCTGATCGCGGTGTTGATGCCGATGACATTGCCGTCGAGATCGGCGAGCGCGCCGCCGCTGTTGCCGGGGTTGATCGAAGCGTCGGTTTGAATAAAATCTTGATAAGCCAAATTGAGTCCCGCGGTGGAGCGGCCTTTGGCGCTGATAATGCCGGCGGTCACCGTGTGCAACAATTCAAACGGATTGCCGACGGCAATCACCCATTGCCCAATGCGCGCCGCGTCGGAATTGCCCAGCGTCGCCGCCGGCAAATTCGTCGCGGCGATTTTAATCACCGCCAGATCGGTGGCGGGATCGGAGCCGATGATTTTGGCGGTGTATTTTTTATTTTCACCGAGCATGACGGTGATTTTATCGGCGTCGCGAATGACATGGTTGTTCGTCAAAATATAGCCGTCTCGGCTCATGATCACGCCCGAACCCAAACCGCGCACGCGCCGGTCGTTGTTCTCGCCGTTCGGGCTGTTAAAAAAGCGGCGGAAAAATTCATCGCCAAAGAAATCGCGAAACTGATCGTTGGGGATACGCATCGTCCCGCGGCCCTCAACGGTTTGCTCGCTGAAAATCGGCACCACCGCGGCGTTGACTCTCGCGGCGGCTTCTTCAAAGGCGGCGCTGAATTGTTGCAAGATCAATCGCCCCTGCGCGGCATTGTAAGTGGGTGACGACGGCTTGGTTTTATCCTGCGCCAAACTTGCCGGCGTCATTTCCAAATGTGAAGAGAAAATGAGACCACCGATAAAGCCGGCCATAAGCATTACGACAGGCCGAAATGAACGTTTATTCCTGCTGAACATCTTTTGACTCCTTGAAGGATTGGATTCAACCAACGCCGCGAATTTTTTCGGCGGTGGTTATTTTTTTAGACGGAGGAACCCGGGGAAAAGTTTGAAGGAGGTTGATCGTTTCGCTTTCAGGCGCCGGCCTTCCGGCAAAAGTTGAACGCCTGAAGTCGTCACGACAAAAGTTTATTTCGATCATTTTTCCGTTTTTCTTTTTATCTTTTTTCTCCATCTCATCCGCCGGAAAACAGCCGAAAATCGCCGTCATTGTTGAGGTCATAAAAGATGAACTGGCGGCCGATTTCGGTGTACGTCCAGGTTTCGTAAACCGTATTGCCGCGCGTGGCGCGCTGGCGTTGCACGTTGTCGGGATCGCCGTAAATGATGAAAATGCGGCCGCGGTCGGAGCGCCAGCCTTCGATGCTGGCCCAGCGGAAGCGCAAATTGGACTCTTGCACGCGCACAAAAAATTCGGCCAGCAACGGATTTTCATCGGGCTTGGTCGTTGCTTGCGGCTGGCGCGCCGCCCAAAACGCGTTAAAGATTTTGGCGCGCTCGTCCGGCGCGGCGTCTTTCAGCTCCTGCCAGTCTTTGTTGTCCATGATGTAACGCATCGGCTCGATGATTGCGTTGAGGTTTTGCCCCGGCTGCGGGCTGACGCCGACGTTGGCGTAAATGGAAAGCGCGGCCTCGGCTTTCACGCCGTTTTGTTCCGCAAAAATTTTAAGCTGGGTGACGCCCATCGCCAGCTTGTCCGCCGGAATCGGCAACGACGAGTAAACGGTCGCTTCCGGCGCAGTAAAATTGACCTGGCGCTCGAACAACGATTTGCCCTCGCCGTCCAACAACTCGTAACGCATCACGACGGCGTTGCCGGCCTGCAAGCCGCCGAGCGCGAGCAGCGCGTAAAAATTTTTCTGGAAACGATTTTGGCGAAAGGGGATCAGTTGCTCGGATTGAAAGCGCGCCAGCGAGTCGGTGGTGAGCAGCAATTCGCTCATATGCAGTTTCGCGAGAAAATCGTGAACCTGGCCGCTTTCCGTCGTGGCGCCGGTGTTTTTGGCGTAACGATCGGTTACCGCGACGCTCGCCACATAGTCGCCGGTGGGAACCACCATTTCTTCCACGACGCGCAGGCTTTTTTCGCGGTCCAGCGTTTCGGCAAAATTGGCCAAATCGATCTTGCGGCGGCGATCGAGCAAACGGACGCTTTCCGGCCGGCCCTTCTCCTGCAGCGAAAAAGTCAGCTCGACTTCCGCGGCATAGCCGTCGCGGGTTTTGACGAATTGCAGATCGGGATAACGCATTTCGGCAATGAACACCACTTTGCCGCGATCCTTTTCAGCCGCCGGCAAATTAATGATCCGCGCGCTCATCACCAAACCCGCGCCGAAACGATTCTGGCGGTTGGGGGGGCGCGCCGGCCCGCAACTGACGAGGCTAATCAACAGCAGCAAGAGGAGGATTCGAGCCAATTTATACATTTTTCCGCTCCTAAAATTCGCAATGAAATGGCGTTGCACGTTTTTGCGTCACACGATCCAGACCTCAATAATCCGTTCCGAACGAAAAGAGATAACGCGGTTTGCTGCTGCCGGCGAGATCGGTGCGCCAGACGGCATCCATGCGGAGCAGGAAGATGCCGAGATTGGCGCGGAAGCCCCAGCCGTAACCGGCGATGAGATCGCGCAGCACGGTTTCGCCGCGGGCATTTTTTTCAGTGGCGCGAAAATGCTTGTCGGAGCTCCACGCCGAGCCGACGTCGAGAAAGCCGGCGCCGCGAATGCCGGCGATGCCGAGCGGCAAAGGAAAGCGCGCGATGAAATAATCCACCAACGGCACGCGCAATTCCAGATTCACCAGCGCGTAACGCGTCCCGATCATCTCATAATAATTGGCCCCGCGCAACGGCGTGACGAACTGGCTAAAATAAAAATCCGTGATGTTGAGCGCGTCAAGATTTTGTTGGAATTTGTAATTGAGCCAGTTATCGACGCCGCCGAGAAAAAAGCGCATGGGGTTATTGCCGCCGCTGACGCCGCCGCTGATCCGCCACGCGATGCCGAAGTCGCGCGAAATGCCGAAGTAATTGCGGAAATCCCCAAAAGCGGTGCGGAACGAAACCACGCTGTCACCGAGGGCCGGCGCGAAGACGAAGCCGGCGCGATAGCGCGTGCCGGTGAACGGGCCGAAGAAACGAAAATGGGTGTTATCGGAAACATACGCCGCCGTCAGCGGAAAAGCGTTGGTGACGCGCGTCGGCAATTGCGGCGCAAAAATGCCGAGATTGTTTTCCCGCAGATGCGTAAAATTCAAGCCCATTTCGATGCGCTTGAAGCGGGACAACGGATAGGCCATGCCGATTTCCGCGCCGAGATTGCGCACGCGCGTGAGGTCACGGTCGGTTTGAAAAAAATTGGCGACATGAAAGAACTGCACGCCGACCGCGGCGCGGTTCGCCAGATTCGCCCAGCTCAAATAAAAATCGCTGTTGGAAATATCGCGAATGAGATTGATGCCGAGGCCAAGCTGCTGATTGCCGGCGAGGTCGCTGATGTAAAATTGCGTGTAACCTTGCAACCCGAAAAACGGATCGTAACCGCCGGCGCCGCCAGCGTAATCAATGCTGAATTTGCGGCGATACTTTTGAATTTTGAACGAGCCGTCCGGATCCAAACGCTGGTCGGGCGCGATGGCAACCGCGGCGCTGTTGGCGGCTGTGCCGATTTTGCCGGAGCGGAAATCATGGTCGAACACGAATTTGTTGTACGGTCTCGTCTCGCGATCCAGCGTCGGCAGCGCCGTCTCGCCGCCGGCCAGGGTCGGACGGGAAAACTCCTGCGCCTCTTTTTGCTCGCGTTCGCGAAACGGCGTCAGCGGCAGCGCGCGCAAGGTGTCGGCATAAGCAAACGGGCTTTTCCAGAGAAAAATATCATAGCCGCCGCGCGCGAAAGCCGTGAACGCCACGCGGTCGCCGCCGATCGCCGCCGCGAGCTGATTGGCGCCGGTGAGCAGATTCGTCAGCGGTTTTTCGGCGCGCCGCGCGCGATCATAAAAATAAATATTATCGATGCCGTTGCGGTCGGATACAAACAACAGCGAGTCTTGATGATGATAAAACGACGGCGATTTTTCAGCGTGCGGACTCGTGGTGATTTGCTCCAGGCCTTTGCCGTCCGGTTGAATGAGATAAATATCGGTGTTGGCAACATTCGCCAACGGCAGCACCTCGCCGGTTTGTTCCGGAAACGCGCCGCGATCGGAAACAAATGCGATCGTCTTGCCGTCGGGTGACCATGCCGGATCGAGATCGCTGAACGCGTCGTTGGTCACCGGTGAAATTTCGCCGCTGTCGACATTTAACAACATGATATCGCTGCGGCCGTCTTTCATGCCCATGAAAGCGATGCGCTGGCCGTCGGGCGACCATGCCGGCGACCACAAGCCATCCAACTGCGGTTGATAAGTGCGAATGATCTTGCGGCGTTCGACCTCGATAATATGAATCGCATCATGCGCGCCGGCTTTGGCGGCAAAGGCAATCTGTTTACTATCCGGCGACCAAGTGATGCCGGGTCGCAGCCAATGCAATTCTTCCAGCCCACTTTGTTTTTGCGCGCTCACCAAACGGCGCGGCTTTTTGACCTCGAGCGTTGACGTCATATAGATATCAAATTTGCCGGCGCGGTCGCTGATATACACGAGCCGGTCGCCGTTCGGACTCAACGTGGGGCTGTTATTGATGAACGCGTCGGTTTTGACGTGATTGGTGACCTGCGTCGCCAAATCCGCGGGCGCGGTGCGGCGCGTGATCTCCGGCCAATATTCCTCGCGCATGCCTTTATGCCACGCCGCGCTGAAATCTTCCATCGCCATGCCGAACACTTCGCGAATCGCGCGCTCGACATTTTTCACGCGCCGCGTGGTCTGGTTGAATTTGGTGACTTTCTCGACGCCGTAACGCCGCTCGATCCAGTAGATCAGCGCTTGTCCGCCTTTGTACGCGAGAAACGCATTGAGTTGCGGAATCGGCGGCAAATATTCGGAGACCACGGCGTCGCGAATGAAGTTGTCGGATTCCGCGTCCCAGTGGCGCGCGAAATATTCGGCATGGCCTTCGCCATACCACAGCGGCCAGGCGAAACCGGAGATGCCGCGAATCGCCGCGCCCGCGCCGGTGCCGTAAAAAAATTGCAAATGCATCGCATGCACCAACTCGTGATGGATCACGTGGCGGAATTGCTCGAGCGAGCCTTCATAGGGCAGCACGACGCGATTCTTGAAAAATTCGGTGAAGCCGCCGACGGACTCGTCCTGAATTTCGGCGCTGACGTTGGTTTCTTCAAAATCATTGTGCGAATTGTAAACCAGGATCGGCGTGCGGGCCTGCATTTTAAAATTGAGCAGCCGGCTGATTTGGTGATAGGATGATTCGGCGACGGCTGCGGTGAATTTCGCCGCGGTCTGGCCGCCGGCGTAAAAATAAATATCGTAATGCTCGGATTGAATGAACTGCCAGCGGCGGGTTTGATACTGAATTTTATTTTGGCCGTAGCCCTGCGGCAGGGATGAAGCCGGCGAAATGAGCGTGAGAAGAATAGCGGCGTAAAATGCGCAAGCAAATCGAAGGTTCATGTGCAACAGGCCTCTCTGACATTAAAATAAGATAACGGTGGTTGATGGCGCCGCCTCGGCGCGAATCCGTATATATAAAGAAAATAGGCAAACGGCTTAAACAAAAGCAAGCACTTTTTCAAAGAGATTGCTTCGTCCCGCTGGCAAGCGCGGTTTATTTTGGTGGGAAAATAGAAAGATAAAAAATTTTATCGTGTCACCGCGTTATGGTTTGATCACGCGAAACTTCGCTGCCGCGCTGCTAAACCCCGCAAAGACCCCTAAGCCATTTTTGATATTCGTCTCCGGCTCGTTGAGCTGGCGCGAGTCCTGCTGGCCGAACGCATACAGGTTGGCGTATTCGCGATTCACTTTGTAAACCTTGGCGCGATGCTCGCCGAGATACGTCAAATCGAAACGCCGGATGGTGTAGCTGCTCTCGCGAATCGGGCGCGAACGAAATGAACGCAATTGGCCGCGCGGCCCGCCGGGGAAAGGCGTTTGGTTGATGGGCGTGGGCAAGGCTTCCAAATTCTCCACCACGACAAAATAAAACGTGTCTTCGGTTTCCCAATTGAGCGTGAGCGACGAGGTGTCGAACGGCGTGCTGGTATTCACCAACAATTCGTTTTTCGAGATCGTGAGTTGCCGCGGCGGCGCGGGAATGATCGTTTCGCCGGTCGCGGTTTGGCCGTTGTGTTCCACCGCAATCTTGAAAAGATCGCCGGTGTTGACCATGAGATCATTGCCGGCATAATGGTAATAGCCGCTGTCGCCACGGTTCGCGGTGAGCGCATAAATGCTGCCGGCTTTTTCCAAACTCACTTTCGCATGGTTAATGGGAAGGCCGACGCTGTCACCGGAAGTCAAGCCAAACGTCGTGGCCACTTGCACGTCGGTGACGCGCTCGCCGGCGTAAAGATAGGCGCGGACGACGAGTGATTCATTTTCCGGCAGCAATGACGAATCGGCGTCACAGCCGCTCAAGGCCGCGAGGCCGGCGGCGAGAAATAAGAAGAAAAGTTTTTTCATTTTTCAAATTACGCTTTGAAGTTTTCCCGGAGTGTCAAGCTTCAGCTTGACACCGCCAACGCAAGTTGAAGCTTGCGACTCCGTTTTTACTTGGCTAGGTCACTTCAAATTCGCCTGCAACGTCACCGTCGGCACGAAACCCAGCGTCGTGACTTCACGGACGACAATCGGATTGGTGTCCAACAAATATTCGCGATACCAGACATTTTTGTGATCATATAAATTGAAAACGGAAATTCCCAAGTTCCAATCGAACCACGCGCTGATAAACTTGCGGGAGAAGCTCACGTCCATGCGATGATAAGCGGGCAGGCGATTGCCGTTTTTGTTGCCGACGTGAATATAGCTGCGCGAGCTGCCGTCCAGCAATTTGATCGTGTATTGACTTTCCGGCGCGGTGTAAGGCGCACCGGTCGCGAACACCCACGTGGCGGCGAGATTCCATTTGCCGAAGCCGTAGTTGCCGACGAGCTTGACTTCGTGGCGGCGATCTTGATTGGCCGGATACGGCGCGCCGTTATTAAAAGGCGAAATTTGGTATTGCACTTTCGCCAGCGTGTAACTCGCCCAACCTTTCAGCTTGCCGGTTTTCTTTTGCGCCAAAAATTCGACGCCCTTTGCCGTGCCGGTGCCGAGAAAAAAAAGATCGTCCGCCCGCTGCTCCGGCGAACGGCGAAACCGTTGCGAAAACTCCGCGACGCCGTCGAGATCTTTATGATACGCTTCCACGTCGAAAATATAATTGAAGTTTTCATACGTCGCCCCGAGAATTTTGTGCTCGGCAAAACTCGGCTGCAATCTTTCGTCGGCGAGCAGCCAGAAATCGCGATTGCCTTCCAAGACATTTTCGTTGGTGATGCGATTGACGAATTGATGATATTCGCCCCACGCGCCTTTGAGCGACAGGCCGCGCCGCAAATTCAACCGCAGCGAAGCGCGCGGTTCGTAATAAGTCGTTCGCGTCAGTTGATAATTGGTCGCGCGCAGGCCGAGCGTCAGCTCCAGCGGGCGAAACACCTGCCATTTGTCTTGCACGTAAAATGCAGCTTGCTCGGTTTCATTATCGCGCGTGAGAATAGCGATCGTGTCGTTCGCCGTAAACGCCACCTGCACATTCGTGCGCGACAGCCAGGTGCCAAATTCCAAACGATGCGCGCGGTGCAACTGCCATTCATTATCGAAACGCAGCGTCAAATCCCGCACCTCGTTTTTTTCCGAAGAGCCAAACGCGCGGAAGATCGTGTTCGTATTTTCACCGGCATTCAAACCACGGCGGCTGTCGCTGGAATAATTCGAGTAGGCGGCGAGCAGGCTTGAATACCAACGATCGTTCCACACGCGCGACCAGTTGCCGCTCGCGCCGACATTGCCCCAATCCGTGCGGTTCTCCGTCCCCACCCGCACCGGCGCTGGCCCGCTATTCGGCGGGCCGCCGCGACGAAATTGCAGATTGCCCAAATCCTGCGATTGATCGAGATTATCGCGGCTGCGGTAAAAACTCAACGCCGCACGATCGCGGCCGGAGAGCGAGTACGTCAGCTTGCTGTTCAAATCATAATAATAAAAATCCGGCGTTGTCGTGACCTCCTGCAAATTGGGAGGCCCGCCGCCGGGGCCGGAATTGCCGGGCGTCGTGGTTCCTTCGCCGGATTTATTTTGGCCGGTGATCGACGCATAAATTTTATCATAAAGGCCGCTTTTAATAAAATCGGTATATGAACGCCGCAACGAGAGCAGCCACGCGCCGCGGCCGGAAATCGGCGCCTGCACGATGGCGCTGCCGCTCAACAAATTCAAACTGCCGCCGGCTTGAAAATTATCGAAGCTGCCGGACTTGCCGGTCAGCTCGACGATGCTCGAAGTTCTGCCGCCGAATTTTGCCGGAAAGCCGCCTTTAAACACGCGCACGTCTTTCACCGCCTCGGTGTTGAACGCGCTGATGAAACCGAAGAAATGATCGACGTGATAAATCGTCATGCCGTCGAACAACACGAGATTCTGATCGGGCGTGCCGCCGCGCACGTAAAGCCCCGATGAGCCGTCACTCACGCCGCTGATGCCGGGCAAGAGTTGCAGCGCGCGAAAAATATCAACTTCACCAACCGCGGGCAACGTCGCAATCTGCCGCGGCGAGAGACGGACTTGCGCCGCTTCCGGCACGACTTGCATTGTCTGCAAATTATCCGCGGTCACCGTCACTTGCTCGCCGACCAGCGCTTTTTGCCGCAGATTGATGGTGACGGGTTCTTTGGAGTCCGCGCTGGTGATCGGCGCCTCGACGGTTTGATAACCGATGTAACTCACCCGCAACGTGCAAAGTCCGGCGGGCACATTCACCAGCACGAAATAACCGTTGACATTGGAAGTCGTTCCTTGTTGTGGCGTGCCTTTGATGAGAACGTTCGCATATGGCAGCGTCTCGCCGCTTTCCGCGGCTTTGATGTAGCCCTTCAAGTTATATTTGCGTTTGACAATGACGATTTGCCCATCCGGCATCGCCTCGAACGTGAGCGGCGTCGATTTGAGCAATTCGTTCAACGCCTGTCGCAACGTGACGTCTCGGCACGCGCAGCTCACCTTCATGCCTTTGACGAGCGCATCGTGATAAACGATCTGCAGCTTCGTTTGCGCAATAAGATTTTGCAAGGCCTCGCGCAGCGCCAGGTCGCGTGCTTCGAAGCTCACGCGGATGGAATCGAGATTGGCTTGGTCGGCAGCCGTGACGTCGGCGAAAGCGAGCGCGGTTAAAATAAGCAAAAGCAAAAAAACGCAACGGGCGCTTTGTTTCATTTGTGCCTCATAATTTTTTATCTTGGCAAGGGAAGTCTATGGTATAAATGTCATCCCGCTCGGGCGGGATGACATTGAATAGGATGTTTCATTCACCTTCGCCGCGGCGGACGGCCATACGGCGGTGGGCCACCCTCGGGCCGATGATGCGGCTGAGGCTGGCGAAAACCTTCGCGCGGCGGGCGAGTTTGCTCAAGCTCTTTTTTGAATTTTTTATATTGCTCCTTCGTCAGCACGCCCTGCATTTGTTTCATCAGCTCCTCGTTCATCTGCTCGCGGGCCGAGCGGAAATCGTCGAAATCCAGCGCGCCGGCCTGGCGCCGGCGAAAAAGCCCAACGGCTTGTTCGCGTTGCATTCTTTGAATCGAATCGATTTGCGTTTTTTGAGTTTCGGAAAGTGTGAGCTCGAGCAGCGCCGTCGCGATGAAATCCGGCGGGCCGGCCATGCCAAAAGGCTCGGGACGCACGCCGGCCGTGTGGGAAGCGCCGCGGCTTTCCATCCAGCCGCGCCACACGATTACAATCTGGCCGTCTGCCATCACGCCGTAGGTCAACTCGGCGGGCGCGAGAATTTGTGCCAGCGCTTCGCGCAAGGCGACATTTTTAAATGAAGCGCTGGTTTTCACGCCGGCCACCAGCGCGTCGTGGTAAACCAACTGCGCTTTCGTTTGCGCGACAATTTGCTGGAGCGCGTCTCGCAACGCCAGGTCTTTCGCTTCCAAATTCACCCGCAATGAATCAAGCGCCGGCGTTTGCGCGCGGGAAACGGCGGCGATCAAAATCAGTCCTCGGAGGATAAATCGTAACAGTGGTTTCATGTTGTATTTTCGCTAGTTGACCGCATTGATTGGACGAGGAAAAGATAATAAAGTTTGAACACCTGATTCGTCTGATTAAGAATACGTCATTCCCGCGAAAAACCCTATGACGGCTTGGCGTTTTACCCAAATAAAAACGGGCTGCCTCGCTTTGATTTAGCGAAGCAACCCATTCGTATCGCGGCGGCCGGACTTTGGTAGATAAAATTTCTTAAATTTGTTGCCGCGCTTTGAGCAACCCCTCCTGAAAATCATTCAACCTTTTCCCGCGCCGTGATTCCTTCATCTGCGCGAGAATTTTGCTCTTCCACGCGCGGGCCTGCCAGCGGGCGACCTGGTTGAGCAGGCGATTCGGCACGAGGCGCGTCGAGATCGGCCGCGGCTTGGGCAACACCAGCAAATCTCCGAGATGATTGGCGTTGGCCACGCGGGCTCCCATGCCGGGAATGCTGCCATCCGCTTCCTGGCAGAATCGCAGTAGAATCGTTTTAATGATCGAAGTATGATCAAATGTCGCGTGCGATACCGAGCCGGGAATCACCCACGGCGAAACGATAATCGCGGGAACGCGAATGCCGTAACTGCGAAACTCTGAATTGTCATCCGCGGCTTCCGGCGGTGTGACATGATCGTAAAAACCGCCGTGCTCATCATAAGTAATAATGAAAAGAGTTTTCTGCCACGCGGGGCTGCCTAGCAGCGCGCTGTAAATCGTCAATACCAAACTCTGCGCGGCGGTGACGTCAGCGGGAGGATGATCGTCATTCGCAGCCACTGCCGTCAGCCCGACGAGATTCGGATCGATCCACGATACCGCCGGCAAATCACCGGAGGCGGCGTGATCGAGAAAATCTTCCGTTTCCAGGCGGCTGTTTTCTTCAACGCGAAGAAAGTTTTGATCGTAGCCGGTGCGATATTTTTCATCAACGCAACGCAGGGTCTGGAAATCGTGGCTGTACCAACGCCACGAAACGCCTTTGTTTTCTAAATGGCGAATAAAAGAATTTTCGGCGTAAAGCGGAACGGGTTTATTATCCTTGCTGCCGGCGGCGTGTCCGGTCGCGGCGTAAAGCCGATTCGGCCAGGTCGAGCCCGGCACGGAGCAAAACCAGCGATCGCAAATGCAGAATTGCCGCGCCAGATGATCGTACACCGGCAAATCTTCGGCGTTGTAATAGCCCATGATTTTTCCGGGATCGGCTTCGGGATATTTTTTGGCAAAGTTGCTGACGAAGCCGCCGTTGTTGTTGTTGAGCTGCTCGGCCACGTCGCCGGATTCATGACCGGGATCTTCCTCCATTCGCGTCGTGTCGAGACGGCGAATTTTATATTTCTCGCCGTTGTGCTCGTTGAACATTTTATTCGTCAAGCCATCGACTTCCTTGCGGCCGGCTTCGAGCTTCAAATAGCCGAGCATGTGATCGAAGGAGCGGTTTTCCAGCATGAGCACGACGATATGATCGATCTTGCGCAGGTTGTCCTGAATTTTTTTGTCAAATCCGACGCCGGGGTGCAGGCGATTCGCCATGATGAGCTCCGTTTAATTCTCACGCAACAACTCTGTCGTGTCATTCCGGAGGAATCTTTTTGCTATTGAGTAACGTGCTGATTTGGAAAAGGATTCTCACAGAATGACATTTATTTTTTCACTTTATATTTTCGCTTTCCGCAGCGGAGTGACAACCAGCACGTACGCAATCGCCGCGAAGACGAGGAAGCCGATGAGGTTACCGCCCCATTCATTTACAAACTCAAACTCGGCGACGTTGAAGAACAGGGCGGTGATGGACTGAAAATCTTTGAAGATCAACACCAACACCGCGAGCATGACGCCGGTGAGCGATTCGCCGGCGATGAAGCCGGAGGCGAGCAGGATGCCGGTGTTTTCAACGCGATCTTTCGCGGCTGGATTCAGGTTTTGTTTGGCGACGCGGCGATCGACGAACCATTTGATCGCGCCGCCGATGAAAATCGCCGAGGTGGTTTCAAACGGCAAATACATGCCGACGGCAATGAGCATCGGCGAGGGCGAATTCATCATGATCAGGGTCAGCGCGAAGAACATGCCGAAGAGAATCAAGCCCCACGGCATTTCACCGCTGACGATGCCGGTGGCGAGTTGCGCCATCAAGCCGGCTTGCGGGGCGGAAAGTTCTTTGTCGCCGATGCCGATGCCGCCGCCGGCGATGTTGCTTTGGTGCAGAGCGATAATCGGCAACACGAGCACGAATGAAACCACAATGACGGAGATGGTTTCCGCGATTTCCATGCGCCGCGGTGTGCCGCCGAGCAGTTGCCCGATTTTTAAATCTTGAATCATATCGCCGGAAATGGCGCAGGCGCAACACACCACCGCGGCAACGGCCAACACGGCGCCGACGCCATGCACGCCTTTCACGCCGAGTAGAACCATCAACAACGCCGTGATGATCAGCGTTGACAACGCCAAACCGGATATCGGCTGATTCGACCCGCCGATCATGCCGACGAGATAACCGCCGACCGCGGATAACAGAAATCCCAGCACCAGCATGATGACGGCAGCGACGAGGGCGGCCAGCAAATCCTGGCTGAAATAATAATAAAGAAACGTCATCGGAATCGTGAGCGCGACGGTGATGCCGACGATCGCGCGCAGATTGAGATCTTGTTCGAGTCGCGTCGCCTGAATAACGGCGCTGCCTTTTTTGAGCGCGCCTTTAAAAGCCGTGGAAAAAGAATTCCGCAAGCCCCACATGGTTTTGGCGGCGCCGACGAGCATCGCGCCGACGGCGATCGGGCGCACTTGATTATACCAAATCGAGAAGATCGCGTCGTCCAGCGGCGGCGTTTGGCCGTTCAACGAAAGCTGCGCGCTGAATTGCGGGTTGATAAAATAAATCAGCGGAATGAGCACGCACCACGCCAGCACGCCGCCGACGAAGTTGATCGTGGCGAGCTGCGGCCCGATCACGTAACCGACGCCGATGAGCGCCGGTGAAATGGCAAACGTTGACCACGGAAATACGCCGGTATGCTCGAGGCTGCCGATGGGCGTGCGGTCGCCGGCAAAGTGGCGAATCACGGATTTCGGCATTTCCCAAAAACCCGAAACGTATTCGCGGAAAAGTTTGAGGCCGTTGTCGGCTTTGAACACTTGCAGCAACATGCCGAAGCCGAGCGTGCTGAAAATATATTTCGCGCCGGTTTCGCCATGTTGTCCGGCTTTCACAATCTCGGCGCAGGCGCGGCTTTCGGGAAACGGCAGGCCGGCGTCAACCGTGAGCGTGCGCCGGAGCAAGATGATGAACATGACGCCGAGCACGCCGCCGATGAGCAAAATAAAACTGCTTTCCCAATAATTAAAGTCCGTCCACAAACGTTCACCGCCGACGTTCACGATTACAAACGCGGGGATGGTAAAAATTGCGCCGGCCACCAGCGCTTCGCCAACCGAGGCCGCCGTGCGGGTGATATTTTGTTCTAAAATGCTGCCCCGCATGAAGGGCAGGCGGAACGCGGCAATGGCGATCACCGCCGCCGGAAAACTTGCAGAGACCGTTTGTCCAGCCTTGAGGCCAAGATAAGCATTGGCGGCGCCGAGAACAACAGCCATCACCACGCCAAGCAACACCGCTTTGACGGTAAATTCAGGCAAATTGCTTTCTGCGGGAATATACGGTTTATCAGGCGTTTTATCAGCCATGAGTCGAATCTCCGATGAGAGGTTGCCAGCGTTAAGCGGTTTTAATAAACCCAAGACGGCTGGCGAAAGATACTGAAACCACAGGCACGAAGCAAGCGATTTTTGCAGCGATAAAAAATTTGCGGAGTGGCAAACTTCAGTTTGCCACTCCGAATTTACTGCCGTCTTGACTTTCACTCGAAAGTTGCTATCTTATTTGGATGCCATTAGTCAAAGTTTGTTCAATGCTTTTCCCGTGTAATTTGAGGAGTGAGGAATGCCACTACTATTGAGAAAATTAACAACGCTGTTTTTGATTCCGGGCGGCATATTGATTTCGGGTTGCGCTTCGCTGCAGCAACTGCAAGATACGCTGCTCAATGTCAAACGCCTGCAATTCAAGCTCGCCGGCGTGACGCCGGGCACATTGGCGGGGATTAATTTGGCCGTGATCGACAGCCCGGCGAAAATCAGCGTGCTGGATGGATTGAAACTCGCGAATGCGTTTCGGCAAAAATCATTGCCTGTCTCGTTGACGTTGAATGTCGCCGCGAAAAACCCGAACGACGGCGCCGGCGGCAGCCCGCAGAAAGCCGCGTTGCTCAAAGCGTTGGCGTGGACGCTGAAGATCGACGGCAAAGAAACCATCGCCGGCGACATTCCCAGCCCCGTTGAAATTCCCGGCACCGGACAGGCGACGGTGATTCCGCTGCAACTCTCGCTGGATCTCTACAAGTTTTTCAGCGAACAGGGTTATGACAGCCTGTTGAATCTCGCGTTGGCGATTGCCGGACAAAAAGGCAGTACCTCGCGCCTCACTCTCTCCGCCGTTCCCACGGTTTCGGTGGCCGGCCTCGATTTGAAATATCCGGGGCAAATTGAAATTGTGGACAAGGAGTTTACGAATCCATGATTTTCGCGAAGTCCGACTGGCGCCGCGAGATTGTGCTAAATGAGAAAATCCTTGAGCGCAAGTCAGACTTCACATTTGCCTTGGCGTGAGCTTTTGCTTGACTTTGTGTCGGAAATCCGTTATATTTTTAGATGTTTAATTCATAAGTTTTACAAAACAATCACGCTCTGGAAGTTTTCGGGCGTGATTTATTGTTTGCTCTGGAGGATTTACCCGAATGCAGCGGAATAATTTGTTGCGTACAATCGTGATTGTACTCGCCATCGCCTGGTCGTTGTGGCAGCTTTATCCGACGTTTATCGTTGGCGGCCAGAAACAAGAGGCGGAAAGCTATTTTACTAAAATTGAGCAGCAAACCGGCTTGCAACGCGACGAGATCAACGAGGCGTTGAATGCCGGTCAGTTGGAGACGCGGGTTCGCCAACAACTGCGCGACCGATCGCCGGACAATGTGCAGGCGTTGTTGAAAGAAACCGCCAATTTGATCGCGGTGCACGATAAAATCAGCAAGAACGACGCCAAGGCCATCAAACGCGGCTTGGATTTACAGGGCGGCACCTATCTCGTTTACGAAACCAACCTGCCCAAATTGATGCGCGATGTGGCGAAAAACAAAGACACGCGCTTTGAAGAGATCATGAAAGAAATGGATGTCGTCGCGGCCACACCGAACGTCGATTATTTTGCGGCGTTGCAGAATAAGTTCGCGGCCGCCGACATTCGTCTCAGCCGTTATTTCGGCTCGCGCGCCCAAACCGATGCGCAAATCGTGGACGCGTTAAAACAGGAAGCGGACGACGCCATCGCGCAAAATTTGGAAATTTTGCGCAACCGTATCGATCAATTTGGCGTGTCCGAGCCTTCGATCACCAAGCAGGGTAACCGTCGCGTCGTGGTGGAGTTGGCCGGCATCACCGATGTTGGCCGCGCCAAGCGCATCATCGGACAAACGGCCTTGCTGGAATTCAACCTCGTGAAAGAGCCGCAAATTTTTCAGGATATCATCACGAAAATCGATAATTTGCTCAAGCGCGATCTTGCGGCGAAACAAGGCACAACACTGGATACGAGCAAAACCGACAGTTCCGGCGCCAGCGGCAAAGTGAGCAAGGATAAAGCGTTGAACGTGTCGGACTTGTTTGCCGGCTCTTCGATTGTGCCGGGCGACAGCGCCAATAAATCTTCCGATTCCGTGCAGGTCGATAAAGATATTTTCTCCGGCAATCCGTTTATTTCCTTATTGCGTGATGTTGGCCGCGGCGAGGTTGCGGTGCCGGCCCAAAATCTGCGCGCCGTGGAGCGGATTCTGAACACACCGGAAGTCAAAAAGATCATTCCGCCAGACGCGGAATTTGCGTGGTCGAACAAACCCGAACAGGTGGCGGACGAAAAATATTATTATCTTTTTTTGGTTAAAAAAGATCCGGAGTTAAACGGCGCGTTGTTGACCGACGCTCGCCAGCAACTCGCCAGCGGCGCAGGGTTGACGCGGCAAGGCGAATGGACCGTCTCCATGCAGCTTAACGACGAAGGCACAAAAATCTTTTCGCGCGTCACCGGCGCCAATGTCAACAAGCGTCTCGCGATTATGCTGGACAAAAACGTCGTGATGGCGCCGAATATCAAAGAGCGAATTCCCAGCGGCTCGGCGTCGATTGAAGGGAGCATGGACGCCAATGAAGCGAAAGATTTGGCGATTGTGTTGCGCGCCGGCTCGCTGCAAGCGCCGATGCACGTGATCGAAGAACGCACCGTCGGGCCGTCGCTCGGCCAGGATTCCATCACCAAAGGCACGTGGGCGGCGCTCATCAGCCTGATTTTGGTGATGCTGTTTATGGCGGTTTATTACAAGCTCTCCGGAATGTTGGCCGATGTCGCGTTGGTGTTGAACCTGGTGGTTCTGCTCGCGTTCATGGCGCTGTTCAAAGCCACGCTGACGATGCCGGGCATTGCCGGAATTATTTTGACCATCGGCATGGCCGTGGACGCCAATGTGCTGATTTTGGAACGCATTCGCGAAGAGCTGCGCACCGGCAAAACCGTTCGCACTTCCATCGACGCCGGTTACGACCGCGCCTTTTGGACAATCTTCGATTCCAACATCACCACCTTTTTAACCGCGCTGGTGCTGTTTCAGTTTGGCACCGGCCCGATTAAAGGCTTTGCCATAACGCTGATGATCGGTATCATGGTCAGCATGTTTACGGCGATCGTCGTCACGCGCGTGGTTTATGATTATGTCTCGCGCCGCTACAATCTAAAGGCTTTGAGTATCTGACGTTATAAAAATTTTGAATGGAGAGGTTGAATTCCCATGATGCAATTTCTTGGTGAAACCCATATTGATTTTATCAAGCTGCGCTGGAAGGCCATTGCCGTATCGGCGATCATTATTCTCGCCGGCATCGTTTCGATGATTATTAAAGGCGGCCCAAAATATGGCGTTGATTTTCTCGGCGGCACCGTGATTCAAATGCAATTTCCGCAAGCCCCCAACCTCGGCGACGTGCGCCAGGCTTTGACCAACGCCGGTTTTGGCGACGCCGAGCTGAAAACTTTCGGCGCGGCGAACGAAGTGTTGCTGCGCGTGCAAAAACAGGCCGAAGGCGCCTCGATCTCCGAAGCCATAATGAAAGCGCTGCGCGACGCCTTTCCGCAAAACCAACCGCAGGAGCGGATGATTGAAAGCGTCGGCCCTAAAATCGGCAAAGAACTGCGTTCAGCGGCCATTTGGGCGACGATCATTTCGCTGATCCTAATTCTCATCTACGTGAGTTTTCGTTTCGAGTTTATTTTCGCGGTCGGCGCGGTGGTGGCGTTGTTTCACGACGTCATGGTCACGCTCAGTTTCTTTTCACTGTTGAATATGGAAGTGAATTTGACCGTGGTCGCGGCGTTTTTGACCATCGTCGGTTATTCGCTGAACGACACCATCGTCGTGATGGATCGCATCCGGGAAAACCGCCGCATTCATCGCGACGGCAATATTGAAAAGATTATTAATTTGAGCGTGAACCAGACGCTGGGCCGTACGATTATCACCTCGTTGACCGTGTTTATCGTGGTGCTCATTTTGTTGTTCTTCGGCGGCGACGTGATTTACAATTTCTCGTTCGCGATGACGGTCGGCGTGATTTCGGGGGTTTATTCCACGGTTTATATCGCCGCCCCCATCGTCGTCGAGTGGTACAAAAAAGCCGAGATTCAAAAAATTCGTCGCGGCGTAAAAGTCGCGTAAATAGTTTTGCATTTGACCCGGAGTGCGAAGCTTTAGCTTCGCAAAAGTCCCGGCAAACTAAAGTTTGCACTCCGGTGCCGAGGGAGGTCTAAAATGACCATTATCGAAAAAGCTGTAGGCGACGTCGTTGTTCTCGAATTGGCCGGAAAGATCATGGGCGGACCGGACGCCAGCTTGTTAAACGACAAGCTGCATGATCTGCTCGACAAGGGCAAAACGAAAGTGATTGCCGATCTCGCCGGCGTCAGTTGGATGAACAGCTCCGGGCTGGGCATTCTCATCGGCGGCCTGACGACCATGCGCAACAACGGTGGCGACCTTAAATTGTCCGGCGTCACCGAACGCATTCAGAGTCTGCTAATGATCACCAAACTCCTCACGGTTTTTGATGCGCACGATTCTCTGGAAAAGGCTGTTGCCAGCTTTAAAAAATAGCGCAACCGTCGACACGATTTCGTATTAACCTATAGCTCCGGCATTCCGGTCTTTGTGTAAAGATCGAGATGACGGAGTTTTTTATTTTTTGCAATCTGAAAGTTTTTTGGTATCCGGATTTGCCGAATGGTCGGATAAAGCTTTTGAATTTTTATCCGATTAGTTCAAGGAATCCGGATGCCCTAATTTTTTTACTATTAAATATGCCTGTTCAAATAATCGTCGGCGCGCAGTGGGGCGATGAGGGCAAGGGCAAGATTGTCGATTTGCTCAGCGCAAAGGCCGATATCGTCGCGCGCTACCAGGGCGGCGCCAACGCCGGACACACCGTCGTCATCGGCGGCGAAAAATTTGTTTTGCATTTGATTCCCTCCGGCATTCTGCAGCCCAATACCATGTGCGTCATCGGCAATGGTGTGGTGATCGATCCGGCCGCGTTGTTGCATGAAATAGAAATGCTCAAAAAACAGGGCATACAAGTCGAAGGCCGTCTGTTGCTCAGCCAGCGCGCGCATCTCGTGATGCCGTATCACCAACTGCTCGATCAAAGCAAAGAAGCCGACGAGATGCAAAAAAAAATCGGCACCACCGGCCGCGGTATCGGCCCGGCCTATGTCGACAAAGCGCATCGCCTCGGCATTCGTCTCATTGATTTGCTTGACGCCGAAACCCTGCGCGAAAAAATCGGCCTGAATTTGCAGGAGAAAAATGCCATCTTGAGCGCCGTTTATGGCAAAACCCCACTCGAGGCCGAAGCCATCTTGCAAGATTATCGCCAGTTCGCAGCGCAAATCAAGCCGTATGTCGCTGATACGTCGCACTACCTGCATCAAGCAATGGCGGAGAATAAAACGATTATTTGCGAAGGCGCACAGGGTTCGTTGCTGGATGTCGATTTTGGCACCTATCCTTATGTGACGTCTTCCACTCCCACCAGCGGCGGCGCCTGCACGGGCTTGGGAATCGGCCCGAAAAAAATCGATACCGTCATGGGCGTGATTAAAGCGTACACCACACGCGTCGGCATGGGCCCGTTTCCAACCGAAATTCACGACGAGCTCGGCGAGCAACTGCGCGCGCTGGGGTACGAATATGGCGCGACCACAGGCCGGCCGCGCCGCTGTGGCTGGTTCGATGCCGTCGTCGCCAACTACGCCGCGCAAATCAACGGTATCGACTCGTGGGCCTTGACGAAATTAGACGTACTCGACACTTTCGCTGAAATTAAATTGTGTGTCGCCTATCGTTATCGCGGCAAAGAACTCAAATCTTTTCCGGCGGAGATTCACGTTTTGGAAAACTGCGAGCCGGTATACGAAACTTTCTCGGGCTGGCAGCAATCAACGGCCAACGTGCGTACGTTTGAAGAGTTGCCGGCCGCCGCGCAAAAGTATCTCAACGCCGTGCAGCAGATCACGCGGGTTCCGATTCAAATTGTATCCGTCGGCTCGGATCGCGAGCAGACAATCCTACGGTGAATTATGTTTAACACCATTCAGGAAATTCTCGATCATATTAAGCTCGGCGAAGATTCATTCCTCGAGTTTAAAGAGGTAAAATTCCGAGGTGAAGGCGTCATTGATCCCAACGCCGAGTCGTTGGCCGGAGAAATTTGCGCTTTTACCAATACCGCCGGCGGCGTCATTCTCTTCGGCGTTCATGACAATGGCGCGATTCAAGGCATTTCGCCGGAAAAATTGAATTTAGTTGAAAATTATGTTTCGACGATATGCCGCAATAACTGCCGGCCACCGGTGCTTGCGCTTATAAAGATTTTGACTTTGCCAGACACCGCGGGAACCAATCAATTGGTCATCAACGCTGAGATACCCAAAAGCGTTTTTGTTCATCAAACCAGCAGCGGCCGTTATTTTCAACGCCTCGGCGTCACCAAAGTCGATCTCACGCCGCCGGAATTGGCGCGACTTTTCCAGCAGCGTGAACATTCGTTTGTTTTTGATGAACAAATTATTCGGCCGGCGGGTTTGAATGATTTGGAGCAGAAACTGTTAAAAATTTTTGTTCCCGAAAGCCGGCATTTGTCATGGGAAAAAATTCTCGAGAACAAACATATTCTCGGTCGTGACGAGCAAAATGTTTCTCGCCCCTCGGTTGCCGGGCTGCTGGCCTTTGGCGAAGCGCCAGAGCAATTCTTGCCTTCGGCTTACATTGAGGCCGCGGCCTATCGCGGAACCGAGATGGCTTCCGCAGCGGTTATCGATTCAAAAAGAATAACCGGGCCTTTGCATCGGCAAATCGACGATGCGGTGAATTTTGTCGAACGCAACATGAAAGTGGCTCAGATCAAAACCGTGGGCCGGCAGGATTTTCCGCAATACGATATTCCTGCCGTTCACGAGGCCATCGTCAACGCCATCGCGCATCGGGATTATTCGATTGCCGGCTCGAAAATTCGCCTTTTTCTTTTTGATGATCGCCTTGAAATTTATAGTCCTGGAAAACTGCCCAACACGATTACGCTGGAAAATATGGCCGATCGCCAATTTACGCGCAATCAATTGCTGGTTTCATTTCTTTCCCGGCAAGTTAGCCCGCATACCGGCCGCTATTACATTGAAGCGCGCGGCGAAGGCGTGCTTTTGATTCTGGAACGCAGCGCGGCCATTTCAAAGAAACAACCTGAATATCGGCTTCTCGGCGACGAGCTACGGTTGACCATTTGGGCCGCGCCGCCGCCATTTTTAGAGAATAAAAATGACGTTCATTTAACCCCGGGAGCAAAAACATGATTACCACCACCACCCCCAATATCGAAGGCAAACCGATTGTGCAATACTACGGCATCGTCACCGGCGAAGCGGTGATGGGCGCCAACATGTTTCGCGATCTTTTTGCCGGCATTACTGATATCGTCGGCGGCCGTTCCGGCGCTTATGAAAAAGAGCTGGGCCATGCGCGCCAGCTTGCCATGCAAGAAATGGAGGCAATGGCCGCGCAGCTCGGCGCCAATGCCGTGGTCGGCGTCGATATTGATTACGAAGTGCTCGGCTCCGGCAACAGCATGTTGATGGTCACCGCCTGCGGCACCGCGGTGCAAGTGGCGTAACACCGACAGCTTCGTCTGTAACTCCCGTTAAACGAAAATTTTTGTTCACGAATTCTTACCGAGCAAGAATAAAAGAAAGAGTACGAACAAATGATAACCCGCAATCAAGCCTTTGCTTTAATGTGCGAATGGACGCAAAGCGACAGTCTGCGCAAGCACATGCTGGCGGTTGAAGCCGCGATGCGTTTTTATGCGCGCAAATTTGGCGAGGACGAAGAGAAATGGGCCGTGGTCGGCATTTTGCACGACATGGATTATGAAAAACACCCGAGCAAAGAAGAGCATCCATATCAAACCGTGAAACTGCTGCGCGAGATGGGTGAGCCGGAAGAGATTTCGCGCGCCATTCTCGCGCACGCGGATTACTCCGGCGTGAAACCCGAAACGCCGATGGAGAAAACCATTCTGGCGGTGGACGAGCTTTGCGGCTTCATCACCGCCGTGGCGTTGGTGCGTCCGAGCAAAAGCGTGCTGGAAGTCGAGGTCAGCTCGGTGAAAAAGAAAATGAAAGATAAAGCCTTTGCCCGCCAGGTGAGCCGCGATGACATCACGAACGGCGCCGCGTTGCTCGGTGTTTCATTGGATGAGCATATTGCCAACGTCCTGGCGGCGATGCAGGCCGCCGCGCCGGAATTGGGACTCGCCGGAAATGTGACATGAAAAAAATTATTCTGGCCGCAGTGCTATTTTTGCTGTGGCCAGATTTTGTCCTCCCCGATCGCCTGCGCGAGGCCAACCGCCAGCGTTATCTAGCCCTTCGCCAGTCCACGCTCGGCGATTCTTCCTATGTCATCAATGATTCTCTCTTCATTCAACTGCCGGATTTGATTTGCAGCTATCCGCGGCAGATTATTTCGCCGCGCCGGCGCCGGATTCGATTCGGTTGACCCAATATAACGGCTGGGTGAAAACGGCTGCTGACGGCTGGCTCACGGCCGATATGGGCGTGGATATTTTTACGGTGTGCCGAAACGTGCCGCTGGATTTTCGTATGCCGGTGCCGGTTACACTTGAATTTGACGACAGTGTTAAAATCACCCAACGCGTGTGGGTCGATCGCAATGGCGGTCAATAGGGCCGAAATGCAATAGGGTATTTTCCGCGCGCCCCGTATTAAAAATTAACGGAATCTTTTTGTGGTTTGAATGGTTAAAGCTTAAAACACTTTTTTGCACATTGCCGATGACTTTTTATGGAAGAAAGGAAAACGATATGACCCGCCAGAAATATTTTTTCATCCAGCCGATGCTGGCGTTGCTGCTTTGGCTTGCCGCGGTGCCGGCGTGGGCGCAGGTCGGCGCCTATTTCGGCCAGAACAAAGTGCTCTACAAAGATTTTGCATGGGCGGTTTTTCGCACCGTGCACTTTGACGTCCACTATTATCCCGAAGAGAAGCAGGCGGCTCTCGACGCGGCGCGCATGGCCGAGCGCGGCTATGCGTACTTGAGCACGGAATTGGAATGGAAAATTAAAAATCGCATTCCGCTGTTTCTTTACGCCTCGCTCAATGATTTCCAACAAACCAACGTGATTTCGGATTTGCTCGATCAGGGCACGCGGGGCGTCACGGAGAGTTTGAAGAATCGTGTTATCCTTCCCATCACCGGCTCGTATCGCGAGTTCAACCACGTGCTGGTGCATGAGCTGGTGCATGCATTCCAGTATGATATCATGCAAAATAGCCCGTTCCGGAGCAAAAGTTTCAATCCGTCCCTGTGGTTTGTGGAAGGCATGGCCGAATATCTTTCGGCGGGAATGGATAACACCACTCGCATGTGGGTGCGAGATGGCTTGCTCGATAAAAAATTGTTAACCGTCTCACAATTGAACAGCGCCTATGATATTCGCGTTTATCGGCTCGGCCAATCGCTGTGGCATTACATCGGCGAGACGTACGGCAAAAAAACCGTCGGCAACATTTTCAAAACCGCGGTGAATCTGGGAACGGTCGAAGCGGCGCTCAAGAAACAGCCCGGCCTCGAGTTGAAGGAATTGACCAAACGCTGGCACGAAGCGGCGCGTCAATTGGTGGCGCCGCCGGATTCGACGCTGCAAATGCCGGATCAAATCGCCGCGCGCCTCACGCACCAGCAGGGTTTTTATCATCGTCTCAACGTTGCGCCCTCCGTGAGTCCCGACGGGAAACAAGTGGCTTACATCGCCAATAAAAATCTGGACGACGATATTTATTTGCTCAGCCAGGATCAAAGCGGCAAGTGGAAACAAGAGTTGCTGATCGCCGGCGGCAAAGGCAAGCGCTTTGAAACGCTGCGCTATTTCGACAGCGCCATCAGTTGGTCGCGCGACGGCAACCGGCTCGCGTTCATTGCCAAGTCCGGAAAAGACGACGCGTTGTACGTGATGAATCCGCACACGAAACAGATCACGCAGCGTTTTGTCTTTGCGCAACTCAACGGCCTGCAATCGCCGAGCTTTTCGCCGTGGGGCGATGAAGTGGTTTTCGTCGGCATCGCCGGCGGCGTTTCGGATTTATACATTGTGGATTTGGCCGACGGCAAACTGCAGCGCCTCACCGATGATCGTTTTGCCGAGCTGCACCCGCAATGGTCGCCGGACGGCAAAGCGATCGTTCTCGCCACCGATCGCGGCGAGGGCACGGATGAAGCAAAGTTGTTGTTCGGCGATTATGATCTGGCGTTGTATCATCTGGCTGAAAAGAAAATTGAAAATCTCACCAATCTCCCCGGCAACGCCACGAGTCCGCAATGGTCGCCGGACGGCGGCGAGATCGCGTTTGTTTCCGATCATCAGGCCATTCCCAATATTTATCGCCTGCGTCTCGCGGACCGGCAAATCACGCCGATAACTTTTCTGCGCAACGGCATTGCCGGCATTACCGAATCAACGCCCGCGTTGAGCTGGTCGGCCAACGGCAAGGTGATGGTTTTCTCAGCTTTTCAAAAAACCAACTGGCAGCTTTATTTGATGGACGCGACAAAAACGTCCGTTGCCCCGCCGCAAATCGCTTCCGCCGTTGCTCTGCCTGAGAACAACGGTGCAACTGCCACTGCTCCTGCAAAAGCCTGGCTTCCCGATATTCCCGATCCCAATGCGCTCTATGCAAATTATCAATTGACCTCGGCGGATTCCATCGAGTCGCGCCAATACAGCAGCAAATTCAAGCTGGACGCGATCAGCGTTGGCGGCGGTTATGACACCTATTATGGCGGCGTCGGCCAGGCGGTTTTTCTGTTTACCGATATGCTGGGCGATCACAATTTGTATTTGTCGACCGCGCTGCAAATCAAAAACCCGTTGCACTCGGATTTGGGCGCGACGTATTTCAATCAGGGCCGGCGCATCAATTACGGCGTGCAGGCCTTTCAATCGAGTTTGCTGTACGCGATTGGCGCGACGTTCAACTCGATCGGGTATTTGCGCAACACTTATCGCGGGTTCAACGCCATCGCGGGATATCCTTTCAGCCGCTACGCGCGCGTTGAATTGTATGGCGGGCTGACGTGGGTCGATCAGGACGAGGTCGTGGATACGTATGGTTTCACCAGTCTTGATCGCGACACGAGGAATATTGCGCTCTACAATTATGCGCAAGTGGGAACGGCGTTGGTGTATGACAACACGATTTACGGTCCACTTGGCCCAACGAGCGGCAGCCGCAGCCGTTTGTCGGTGGAAACCACGGGAAAGGATTTTCATTTTACGAACTACTCGGCGGATTATCGGCGGTATTTGAATATCGCGCATCGCACCGTGCTGGCGTGGCGTTTGATCGGCGGCGCCAGCCTCGGACGCGACAAGCAATTGATCGGCCTTGGCGGCCCCTATACGTATCGCGGCGCGGATTATAATGATTTGATCGGCACGAATTATCTGATCAGCAATTTGGAATATCGTTTTCCGCTTCTGCCGTTCCTGCCGGCCAACGCCGATTTTCTCAGCGCCGCCGCGTTTTATGACGCCGCCGCCGCGTGGGGCGTCGACATTCCCGGCTACAGCAAAGCCAGCTTCCAGCCGTTTACTTCGACGGACGGTTTTCGCCTGAAAGATTTGCAGAGCGCGTTGGGCATTGGCGCGCGTTTCAATCTCGGCTACTTTTTGTTGCAATACGACGTCGCCTGGCCGACGGATTTGAAAAATTTCGGCAAGCCGGTGAAACAGTTTTCGATCGGAACGTTTTTTTAGGAAAGCCTCGTTGTTAAAATCGAAACTCCCGCAGGGCTAATTTTATTGCGCTGTGGGAGTTTTGGTTTTGGGAGTAAAAAAATTCTAAAGTTTTTTTATTCGCTCTACCAACCGCCGATACTGCGCCAACATTTCCGGCTTCTCCAAAAATGTAATCGCTTCGAGCAGAGGCTTTTTTAACCTTTGAGGCGCGGTCGCGACGCCACGCTTCAAGCTTTTGGATTTTGGCATAATAATCTTCCAACTCTTGGCGCCGGAGTTTTTGTTGCAAGGCGCTGGGTTCGGAAGCGAGGCTCATACAAAATTCCCCAAGATCGACATATTGTTGCCACAACTCCTGCGGCGAGAGTTTGCCGCGATTGCGGGCTTGGTCGATGCGCTCGGCTTCGTTCCATGGGCGATATTATCTGCAAGCCCGCCCCACTGCCGGTACTATCCGTAATAATTTTGTCATCGCATCGCATCTTGTTTCGTCATCGGGGAAATGGGCATGCTGCTTTTTTTTCGCCGTATTATTATTTTAATATTTTTGCTGCACTTCGTTTGGGTAATGGAGAGCGCGGGGCAGACGCCGCGGCGCATTGCCAAAACCGTGTTGCACGACCCTCTGCGCAGCAACACCAACGGCACGCGCAATGGCGGCCGGTTCGTCGCGGAAGGCGGCTGGCAGGTAACGGCTAAAGAAGACATGCTCGTTTACGATCTCGGCCGTTATATCGAACACGGCAGCCTCACGGTGCATGTGCGCAACTTCAAGCCGAGCGCGCAAAATGCGTTTCGCCGCCACCACGTCATCAGCATGTTCCGCAATCCGTGGGGCAATCATCAGTCCGCCGAAAATTACGAGAATCTCTGGGATTTCCACACCGGTTATAATTTCAGTCCCGGCGTCAAACTCCTTTCCTACACCGACAATCGCTACGAGCATCAAACTGTTAATCGCGAGGATTGGGATTCGAAGGCCGTGCATCAAATCACGATGATCTGGCAAGACAATCAATTGCTCTATCTGCGCAACGGCGAGTTGATCGTGCAGCACACGCACGAAGGCCCGATGCAATTGCGCTACGTTTATCTCGGCCGCGACCGCACGGTTAGCGGCGATTATATTACAAATTTTCAGCACAACCAATATTTTGCGCCAATCGGCCCGGTTTATTTTGATCTCACCGTGACAGAACTGCTGCCGGACAATGACGCCCAGCCGCCGCAAGTCCTGAACCCGCGCGCGGAAAACAGTTATGCCAATGCGGCGCGGTTGCAATGGACGACGGATGAGCCGGCCGTGTGTTACGTCGAATATGGAACCACGGCAGTGTATGGCCAACAAACTACCGTGCTCGGCCTTCCCGATAAAAATTTTTCAACCACGCTGGCCGATCTGGCCTCGCATCAAACTTATCATTATCGCATCGTCGCGCGCGACGACGCCGATCATGTCAGCGCGTCGTCCGATCAAACTTTTACGACGTTGGCGGGCGAGCATTATCTTTTCACGCCGGTTGCCGATGCCTTCGTCGAACGCGCCGGCGTTTTTGGCGAAACGCGCGATCGGGGAAATTATGGTTTCGTTCACCTTGCCGCCGGTGCGAGTTGGGAATCTTATTTACGTTTTGTGATCAGCCACGTGCCAGGCGGAATCACGCAGGCCACGCTGCGTTTGCATGGCCGCCAATCCGGCGAGCTTAACGGCGTTCTGCGCGCGCTGCGCGCGCCGTGGAATGAAATGAACGTCACGTGGCTGAGCAAGCCGCCGGTGGAGGGTGGAATTCTCGCGCAACTTCCTGCTGTGCAAGCCGGCCAATGGCATGAACTGACCGTTACGGCGCTCGTGAAGGGAAACGGGGTCTATAACTTTGCGCTGCAAGGCAGCAGCCCGGCTCTTGTTTCTTTCGATAGCCGCGAATGCGAAAATTTCCAGCCGGAACTTATCGTCTCGACGCGCCGCCAACGCTGAAGTTTTTTTACTCTCTCAAATCACGGAGTGGCTGCAGCCGCAATCTCCTTCAATAAATCATCCAGATGAATCAAAAGTTACCAGGTTTTTTACCGCAAAGCCAAGCCGCATGTTGAATCTAAAAATATCCGAAAATCTTTCCAACTTTTTCTTGTTCATTTCGTCTGATTATTTGAAAAGCAAACGGCAGAGCCGGTTCTGAACAACAGAACGACTCAAAATTCGTAAATAATGAAACGTAACAACGTCATGTTAAGGAGATCGATTATGAAACGCTTTTCTTTGATGGCATTGGCCATGCTGGTCATCGCCGGCGCGGCGATGGCGCAACCGCCGGAAGGCGGGATGATGAAGCATCGCGAGATGATGAAAGAACGCCTGGGCAAGCCGCCGCTGGAAGAACTCGGTTTGTCTGATGCGCAGAAAACGCAGATTCATCAAGCGCTGTTGGACACGCGCAAGAAAAATATCGACGTCGAGGCCAAGCTCAAGCTCGCGGGCATCGAGCTGCACGAGCTGATGCGCGCCGAGACGCCGGATCAAGCCAGGATTAATGTGAAGATCGGCGAAGTGAGCAAGCTGCATGAAACTTTGATGCGTCATGGAATCGATGCAAAGTTGGCCGTGCAAAAAATTTTGACGCCGGAGCAGCGCAAAAAGCGGCAAGAGTCGCGGGGTTCGAGGTTCGGCAGAGGCCGCCACGGTGTGCGCTTTTTCGGCGGCCCCGGCATGATGCCTCACGGCGGCGGTTTCGGGCCTCATGACAATTTCGACGCGCCGGAATTTGATGAAGAGTTCTAAAGTTCTGGCTTTTGCCGCGGCGGCGTTTATTGCCGCCTCGGCTTGAGAGCATAAATGCAAACAGGTTGCTTCGCCAACGGATGGCGAGGCAACCTGTTTTTTTGCGGTAAAATTGGGTTGCGATCAATTCAGCGCTACATATGGAAAAAGGCCTGCGTACTTTTCTATTACTCATTTTTATCCTCGGGTTGTTCGGCGCCGGCGCGGAATTGTTGCTGCTCGAGCACACGGAAGATTTCCGGCAATGGATTCCACTCGTGTTGCTCGCAATTAGTGTAATCGTGCTCGGTTGGCGCGGCTTGTCGCGCGGAGCGATGAGCCTGCGCGTTTTTCAGGGCACGATGCTGCTTTTCGTGATCAGCGGTTGCGTTGGAATTTTTTTCCACTATCAAGGCAATGTGGAATTTGAATTGGAGATGTATCCCACGCTTGCGGGGTGGGAGCTTTTCGCAAAGGCGATGCAAGGCGCAACACCGGCGCTCGCGCCCGGCACGATGATTCAGCTCGGTTTGCTGGGATGGGCTTACAGTTATCGGCATCCGGCCTTGCGCAAACCAATTTAAAAAACCAAATTAACGGAGACCCAGAATGAAACGAATTCGTACCGTCGCGATATTGTCGCTGACTTTTGTCATTAGCCTCGCGGCTGCCGGCAGCGCGCAGGTTGGGAAAAACAACGGCGTGCTCAACCCGAATCTTGCCGGCGAAAAAGAGTTGCTGGCATTGCCGCAGCTCAATGCGAAACTGGTGAAACTCCTGATCAATAAGCGCCCGTTCCTGCGCCTCGGCGAGCTGCACGCGCGGCTCAAAGATTCGCTTAAAACGGAACAGTTGACGGCGCTGTATGCCAAGCTGTTCGTTCCGATCAATTTAAACGCGGCGACGCGTGAAGAGATTTTGCTCGTTCCCGGCGTGGGCAAACGCATGGCGCACGAGTTTGAGGAATATCGCCCGTATCGCGCGATGGCACAATTCCGGCGGGAGATCGGCAAGTACGTCGATGCCAATGAGGTCGCGCGCCTCGAGCAGTACGTGTTTGTGCCGATCAATCTGAACACGGCCAGCGATGAAGACATTCTCAGCCTCCCCGGCGTCGGCAAGCGCCTGTTGCACGAGTTCAAGGAATATCGGCCTTACAAAAATCTCGAGCAATTCCGCCGTGAGATCGGCAAGTACGTGGATAAAAAAGAAGTCGCGCGGCTGGAATCGTATGTGACGTTGGAATGAGGGGTTCTCTCATGTCATTCCGCAAGAATCCTTTTGCCTACAAGCACATTGCTAACGAAAAAAGGATTCCTGCGGAATGACAGTCTGAATTTTTCTCTGCGAGGCACAACATTTTTCAATATCCCATTTCAGGAGAGCACAAATGAAAACCCCGCAAGATTTATTTTGCGGCGTTTAATGAGGCCCGCAAAGCTTTTGCGAATAACAGCGGCGATTTTCAAGCCCTGCGCGAAACCCGGATGAAGATCAACGAGAAGCGCGACGGCGACGTGAAAGCGTTGTTGAACGACGAGCAGAAAAAACTCTACGATAAGTTTTTGCAGGAGCAGCGCGAGCAAATGCAACGCCGCATGGGCGGCTGGCCGCGGCCGAATAATTAAAAGTTCTTAAAAATTTTTGACAGGGTCTGGCGCAAGATTTGCGCAGTATTGAAGAAAAAGCCGGCAGCCGGAAGAATTGCTGCCGATCGTTACATTAAGGAGATTGATCAGATGAAAAACACGGATGTTCAAACCCGCCGGGAGTTTTGTGTCAACGCCTGTCAGGCCGCCTCGTTGCTGGCGTTCGGCGGCGCGCTGGCCGCGATTTTGCAAGGTTGTTCGTCGGATGATCCGCTTTCTTCCGGCGGACAAAATTTGCCGAGAATACAAGCCACGGCCGTGAATAGCGTCATCACGCTCGCTATCGACGCCGCGTCGCCGCTCACAACGGTGGGTAATGCCGCGCAGGTGCAATACGGCAGCGGCACGCTGCTGGTCGCTCACACGGCACAAGATACTTTTGCCGCGGTCACGGCCATCTGCACGCATCAAAGCTGCGCCATCACCGGATACAGCAATCAGATTTACATTTGCCCCTGCCACGGCTCGCAATTCGACGCGAACGGCCAGGTCAAAAAAGGCCCAGCCAACAGCGCATTGCGCAAATATCAAACGCAGTTTGCCAACAATCAGTTGACGATTACGATAGCGTAAGATAAAAAGCCACCGCGTATAAACGACGGAGTGTCAAACTTTAGTTTGACACGGGCGGCAAGCTAAAGCTTGCGCTCCGTTGCCCAATGGGCGCAAATGACCGAACCGCCCACTTGCCGTGCGATGGAACACAAAAATTTTAAACCAAAATTCTCCCCGATTGGGCGTTGAGCGCAAATTCAATTTGTCCGGCGTTGACGGCGTAGTGCCGATGCTCTTCAAGCAGGTCAACCCATTCGCCCTTGCGGCTAACGGCGATACGACAAAGCTGATCTTCGCGTCCGTTGTTGATCGCGACGATGATCGTTTG
>Ga0247727_10003596_pt1 | contig 34019 bp, 32 predicted proteins | sample WisWelCaveWW1625_FD_202498 | JGI IMG/M metagenome (GOLD analysis project Ga0247727, IMG submission 202498) | Biofilm microbial communities from Wishing Well Cave, Virginia, United States - WW16-25 | ecosystem: Environmental > Aquatic > Deep subsurface > Groundwater > Cave microbial mat | place...
CTTGAGGGGAGGGGAGGAGTTGAGCCGCACCACCCTCACCGCCGAACGCATCCTGCCCTACGCCCCGGCCGATCTCTGCCGCATGGTCGGCGACGTGCGCGAATATCCAAAATTCATCCCGTGGCTGATGAGCCTGCGCGTGGTGACGGAGGAAAAGCGCGAAGCGGGCGGCTGGGAAGGGCTCGCCGAGGCAATCGTCGGCTGGAAAGCCATCCGCGAACGCTTCTCCACGCAGGTGCGCTGCGAGCCGGCAAAAGGCGAAGTGGATGTGTCGTTGGTCAGCGGGCCATTTCACGCACTCGACAATCGCTGGCGCTTCGAGCCGTGCGAGCAAGGCGCGCGCGTGCGCTTCTGGATTTCCTATCAGTTCAAAAACCCGGTGCTGAACGCCGTCGTGAGCGCGAACAAGGACAAGGTCGCCGGCCGCATCATGGGCGCGTTCGAGAAAGAGGCAAAACGCCGGCTCGGCGCACCAGAACCCTCTCCCCCCGAGAGGGGGGAGAGGGCAGGGTGAGGGGGTGCTGTGGGCGTTCGAGCGCGCGGCGCGGCGGCGGTAGAGGTGAGCGGAGCCGAGCGCTAGTCGCTTCGTTACGCGGCGCGCCGATAAAGCGCGGCGGCTGCGGCGAGCCACAGGAACACGCCGCCCACGCAACGCTCGAACCAACGTCTGACACTCCCGCGCGCAAGCACGCGCCGCATCGCGCCCGCGGCGAGCGCGTAGGCGGCGTTGGTTGAAAAATCGATGACGACGCTGGTGAGCGCAAGCGTCAAAATCTGAGCCAAGGCAGGTCTCGCCGGATCAACGAATTGAGGCAGAAGCGCGATGAAAAAAAGCAGCGCCTTCGGGTTAGACAACCCAACAACGAGGCCATCGCGGAAGCCGTTGTCGGCCGCGCGAGGGTTTGGCGCGTGCGCATCGGCGGGCTTAAACGACCCGGCGATCGCCTGAATCCCCAGCCATGCAAGATATGCCGCGCCGACCCATTTGAGGATCATGAACAGGGATTGAGACGCCGCGATCGCAGCGGCTAGCCCCAGCGCCGACAGCGCCCAGAAAACGACGTTTGCGGTTTCAATGCCAAGGGCAGCGGTAAGGCCAGCCGTGCGCCCGCGCCACACCGATTGGCTCATGACGAAAAGCACATTCGGTCCTGGCGTCACGCAAACCAGCAGATAAGCGACGAGATAAAGACCCCAGACTTCCACAGTCATTGATTATGTCCTTGCCATCGCACGTTTCTGTCTAATGCTGGCGGTCTAGAGCTACAAGCGATCAAACGCGCTTCCACCAATGGCGCGCCGCCAAAGCTACTCCGCCACTCTCCCCACCAAATGCAGCGCCTTTAGCACCGTCTCCTCCCGCACCGCGTCGCGCCCCACATCGCCGAACGGACACTCCTCATGCAAGCGCACGCCCCCGCGTCGCGCTACGGCGATGTGGACGAGGCCGATGGGCTTGTCGATGCTGCCGCCGCCTGGTCCCGCTATGCCGGTGACGGCGATGGCGATATCGGCGCGGCTGTGCGCGAGCGCGCCTTCCGCCATCGCCAGCGCGACTTCCATGCTCACCGCGCCGTGCGCTTCGAGCAGCGCCGCCGGCACGCCCAGCATCTCGGTCTTGGCTTCGTTGGAGTACGTGACGAAGCCGCGTTCGAACACATCCGATGAGCCGGGGATCGCGGTCAGGGCGCTCGCGATCAGCCCGCCTGTGCAGCTCTCGGCGGTGACGATGCGCAGGCGCCGCGCGCGGCACGTATCGAGCAAGGCGCGGGCGGCTTGGGCGATGGCGGGCGAGAACATGTCGCGACATAAGAACCGCGCGCGGCGAATGTCCATTCCCAGCGCGCGCGGGCGCTGGCAGAAGCCGGACGCTATTGCTGCAAGTTAAGGCGCCCCCTCCCCCCTTGCGGGGGAGGTGGCGAGCGAACGCGAGCCGGAGGGGGGCGTGCTGGAAGAACCACTAGCGGCGCCGTCGCGGTTCCTCCTGCGCGCCCCCCGCCCGTCGCCCTGCGGGCGACACCCTCCCCGCAAGGGGGAGGGAATCGTTTAGCCACGGAGACAGCATGCAAGCCATCGCGCGCCGCGCTGCCGCCCCAGTGTTTGCGTTGGCGCTGTTCTCCAGCGCGGCGCTGATCTTCGTGCTGCAGCCGCTGGTAGGCCGCATGGTGACGCCGCTTCTGGGCGGTTCGCCTTCGGTTTGGAACACCTCGATGGCGTCCTTCCAGGCCGCGCTGCTCGTCGGCTACCTCTACGCGCACTTGCTGGCGCGGCTGAAGGACGTGCGCGTGCAAGCGGCGATACATGGATTGGTGCTGGTCGCCGCGTGGCTGGCGCTGCCGCCGCAAGTGACTAACGCGCTCGGCCCGCCGAGTTCAGATCATCCCGCGCTGTGGCTGATCGGCGTGCTGGCGTTATCTGTCGGGGCCCCGTTCGCGGCGGCGGCGGCAACCGCGCCACTGCTGCAAGCCTGGTACGCGCGCACCGGCCGCACCGACGCGCACGATCCCTATTATCTCTACGCCGCCAGCAATCTCGGTAGCTTCATCGGCCTGCTGGCGTACCCGGCGCTGATCGAGCCCATGCTTGGCGCGCAGGCGCAGAGCTTGGCTTGGTCGGCTGGATATATGCTGGTAGGCGCGCTGATTGCGCTGGCCGCGGCCATGGCAATCGCGGCAAACGGCGAAGCCCCAGCGCGCGCGGAGAAAACCGAAGCGCCAAGCTGGCGGACGCGGCTCTATTGGATGGCCGCCGCCGCAATTCCGTCCGCGTTGTCGCTAGGGGTCACGCAACACATCTCCACCGACGTCGCCTCGGCGCCGATGTTGTGGGTGATCCCGCTCGCGCTCTATCTACTAACCTTCGTGCTCGCTTTCATGCGCGGCGGCGAGCGGCTCACCTCCGCCAATTTGTTCATCCACCCGATAGCGTTGGCGCTGCTGCTGTCCTCCTATTATGCCTCGGGCAATTGGATCGGCTCGGTCGGCGGCATCCTGGGCGGCTTTTTCTTCAGCGCGCTGCTCTGCCATCTGGCGCTGGCGCGTACGCGGCCAAGCGCTGAGCGGCTGACCGAGTTTTTTCTGTTCGTCTCGCTCGGCGGGGTACTGGGCGGCGTGTTCGCGGCGTTGCTGGCGCCGGTCATCTTTAACAACGTCTATGAATATCCACTGGCGCTGGCGGCGGCGTGCCTGTTCCGCCCGCGCTCGGCCAACGACATGCCGCGCCTAACCGACGCCTCGCTCGCGGCCGCCGTCGCCATGGGCGTCACCGCGTTGATGCTAATGTGGACCGCACCGCTGGACGCAATTCTCGCGACCGCGGCGCTGGGGGCCGCCGCCGCCATCATCGCCGCCGCTTGGAGCGAGGAGCCGCGTCCAGCGCCGCTGCGCTACGGGCTCCTCGCCATTGCCGCGCTCCACGCGGTCCTGGTTCTCTGGGCCGTCGGCGATGTCGCCTTCAAGCTCGACGCGGTGTTCGTGCAAGTTGTCGAGGAGGGGAGCGCACAGCTTATCACGCACCAGCCCTGGGCGGCGCTGTTTATGGTCTCCAGCTTTCTGCTGCTGTGTTTCGCCGTGCACGCCACCATCCAGCGCCGGCGCAATGGCGAGCGCGTCGGCGATATCGCGCTGGGTGCGGCGACGCCCTCGCTCATTTTGCTGATCATGCTTGTCATCGCCGGCGCCAAAGTGGACGCACGCGCGCTGATCATCATGGCCATCATGTTCTGCGGACTGGGAATCTTCTTCAATCGCGGGCGTCCGGTCGCGCTTGCCTCGCTGGTGTTGGCAGCCTTCGCCATCATCTTCCTCGACGATGTGCGTGGCGGGCGCGTTATCACCCAGGAGCGAAGTTTCTTCGGCGTGTTGCGGACGCGCGTGGTTCAGGACAACGCGGAAGACCCCCCGCTCCGCATCCTCATGCATGGCACCACCATTCACGGCGCGCAGCTCGCCTCACCGGGACTGACGCGCCAGCCGCTCACCTATTACCACGCACGCACCGCGCTCGGCGAATCCATCCTTGCCGGCCTCAGTCTGGGAGAGAGCTCGCACCTCGCGCTGATCGGGCTTGGCGCGGGCTCCACCGCGTGTCTCACGCGCAGCGCCGATACGCTCACCATTTTCGAGATCGATCCAGCAATGGTCCGCTTGTCGGCAAGACCGGGCGGCGATTTCACCTATGTGCCCGAATGCCAACCCAATGCGCGCATCGAAGTGGGCGACGCGCGCCTACAAATCGCCGAAGAACCCAATGGCACGTTCGATGTGATCGTGGTCGATGCTTTTTCCTCCGACGCCATCCCCGCGCATCTGCTGACCCGCGAAGCCATCGCGCTCTACCTTGCCAAACTCAGCGAGCGCGGCATCATCGTGCTGCACTTGTCCAACCGTAATCTGGCCTTGGTGTCGGAGGCCGCGCGGGTGGCGCGCGACCTCGACGCGCCGACTTTATTCCGCATCAGCGACCGCTTCGAGCAGCCTTACGTTTCCTATTATGGCGGTCTCGCCGCCAGCGTGATGATCGTGGCGCGCGCGCCGGATGTGTTGGCGCGGCTACCGCTGCCAAGCAACGATTGGGTTATATTCAAAGCGCCGCCGGGGCGGGCTTGGAGCGACCATTATATCAATCTTCCCCGCGCGCTTTGGGACAGCGTTATTGGCGCCGAGCAATGCCGCATCTACCCCCATCTGCCCGATTGCGAAATCGAACCGGCGCCGGCGAACTAAATGCACGTTGTCGACCAGTTAGACTGGCCTATCCAATGTCGCCAGCGCCTGTGCGGCCAGGCCTTCTTCGCGGCCTAGAAACCCAAGCCCCTCGGTCGTGGTGGCTTTGACGCTGACGCGCGCCAGCGGCAGACCCAACACTTCCGCGGTGCGCGCACGCATGGCTTCGCGGTGCGGGCCAATCTTGGGGCGTTCGCAGACCAAAGTGACATCGACATGGAGTATACGTGCGCCCGATTGTTGGGCGAGCTGGGCGGCATGGCGTAGGAAGCGCTCTGACTTTGCGCCTTTCCATTGCGGGTCGCTAGCTGGGAAGTGGGCGCCGATATCGCCTTCGCCGAGGGCGCCTAAAATGGCGTCCACCAAAGCGTGCCAACCGGCGTCAGCGTCGGAATGGCCCACCAGGCCTTTTTCGTGAGCGATGCGCACGCCGCACAAGGTAACATGGTCGCCGGGTCCGAACCGATGCGCGTCGAGACCGGCGCCGACGCAGGTCACGCGCTCGGCCGCCAGCATGCGTTCCAGCACCCCAAAATCCTCCGGGTAAGTCAGCTTCATCAGCCGTGAATCGCCGGCAACGAGCACAATCTCGGCGCCCGCGGCCTGCGCGACAGCGAGATCGTCGCCGAAATCGGCGTCGACGGGGAGGGCGTCATACGCAGCGCGAATGACCGGCGCGCGGAAGGCTTGCGGCGTCTGCACCCGCATTAAGCCGTCTCGCTCGACTGCATCGAGGGCCCGGCCGCGCCGATCCGCGCGCCGTAGCGAATCGGTCATTGGCAAAGCGGGCGCGGCCCCATCCGCGCCGGCCGCGATTGCATCGGCGAGTTCGCGCACCAGCTCGGGCGTCAAGCTCGGTCGCGCCGCATCGTGGATGAAAACAATGTCGGATGCGCCAATGGCCGCTAAGCCCGCCCGCACCGAGGCACTCCGCGTGGCGCCGCCATGCACGATGTGCACTGCCGCTTCGCCGGCAATGGCTTCCCGGCAGATTGCTTCGTGTTCAGGCGCGATAGCGATGACGATGCGCTCCACGCCCGCCTTGGCGAAAGCTTGCAGCGGCCACACCACCAGCGGACGGCCCAGCAGGCGTCGGTATTGCTTTGGCGGACCAGCCCCAGCGCGTTCCCCGCGCCCGGCGGCAACGATAAGGGCCGCGAGCTTCATGCTTTATCTTCCTTGCCGCGTCGCGGCCCTGGCGCCTATTTTTTATGCACCCAAACTACCTGTCCTGCAGGCGGAGCGCTGGTTTGGACGAAATCCGCAACAATGTCTCGCCCGCGCGGCAATCGCCGGATGCGGAACGTTGGCTGTAAGGGTTGCCGGCCCCGGTGGTTGGCATCGACGCCGGCGAACGGATTCGCTTCGTCAACGCCGCCGCAGCCGAGCTGCTGGCCGGCATGGGGCGAGGATTGCTGGGCAAGCGTCTCGGTGAGATTTTTGGCGCCGAGGCGCCGCTCATCGTCTTGGCGTGCGTTCGATGCCGCCGCCGAGGTCGCGGAAAGCGATGTGGCTTTGTTCGGACTAGGCTTCGCGCTTGGACGCGTCAATGTCGCTGCCGGTCCGGTCGGCGACAACGGCTACATCGCCCTGGTGCTGACCCATCCGAGTCGCCCACGTACGCCCGCCGCCGGCGGGAACTCCGCCGCCCGCACGCTCGCGCATGAAGTGCGCAATCCGCTGGCCGGCATCCGCGCCGCCGCGCAGCTGATCTCGCGCGGCGACGAGTTTGAGTCCGTTACCCTGTCGAACCTCTTTTGCAAAACCGAACCGTACGGGAGTTTGAGCTGGCGCTGCGACAGCGGCGCGCGAGTTCAGCGCCGCCGGCCCCGGACTTCAGCCGGCTGGCCTGTATGATCGGATTCTGGCTGAAATTGAGCGCCCGCTGATACTACAAGCGCTTAACGCCACGCGAGGCAACCAGATCCGCGCCGCAGCCGTGCTGGGGATCAACCGCAACACCTTGCGGAAGAAGATCCAAGCCCTTGGACTCCCTACTGGGCGTGTCGATTGACGCCGGCGTGTTCTTAGGCCAACACATTGTTGCCTTTGCGCAACATTGGACCCCCCGCCATGGTGCTCCCGCTGGCAGCCAGCGAGTCGAATGATGTCCTGAGCGATCGGCCGCAAAGCCGAAGCGCGTTGACTTTTGTCATCGGCTTTGCCGCCGCCGCCACCTTGACGGCGATCGCCATTATTATCTTGCTCTTGGGTGAGGGTCTGGCCGGCGAAGCCGCCGTGACCATACGCACGCTGCTGATTTTAAGCCTGGCTGTCTCGGTGGGCCTGGCGGGAATATTGGCCCATCGCATCGTGCGCATCGTGCGAGCCTGGAGAGCTTCCGCGACCGGCGCGCGTTTGCACGTCCGCTTTGTCACTTTGTTCAGTTTGGCCGCGCTGGGTCCGGCGGTGATCGTTGCGGCGTTCTTGGGGCTTACCTTCAATCAAAGCGTGGAGGGATGGTTTGGACAACGTGTCGAAAGCACCATCGAGAACGCCGCCGCCGTGGGGCGCGCCTATGTCGATCTGGTGTCGGGTGACCTTCGTGGTGAACTTGAACCCATGGCGGAAGACCTCAATCTCGCGCGGCGAGGCCTAACCGACGATCCCGAGCGTTACGGCGCCTTTCTTGCCGCGCAAGCCGAACGCCGCGATTTTTTGTCGGCCTATGTCATCGACGCCGCCGGGAGCGTGCTCGCGCGCGCCGAACGCGAAGGCGCGGCCGGTTATGCGGCGCCCGCGCCCGGGGCGTTCGAGGCGGCGAACCAGGGCGATGTGTCGGTTCGCTTCGATCAGCAAAATGACAGCATTCTGGCGCTCTACCGGCTGAGCGCCTATGACGATGGCTACGTCTTGGTCTCACGCCCGATCGCCCCTGGCCTTGTGACCCAATTGCGTGCGTTCGATCAATCGGTCGACGATTACCGGGGCGCCCAGGAACGTCGCGGCTCATTGCGGGCGCACTTTGCGCTGGCCTATTTTTCGACCGCTTTGCTCGTGCTGCTGGGCGCGGTCTGGTTCGGCCTCACCAGCGCCAACCGGGTGGCCGAACCAATCGGACGCCTCGTCGGCGCCGCCCGCCGAGTTGCTTCAGGAGACTTGCGGGCGCGCGTGGCTGTTGGCGAAGAGCGCGATGAAGTCGATGCCCTCGCGGCCGCTTTTAACCGCATGACGGCGCAATTGGAGACCCAACGCAGCGACCTTGTCGCCGCGCAGGAAGACGCCGAGACCCGGCGCCGTTTCATCGAAACAGTACTTGGAGGGGTCAGCGCCGGCGTCGTCGGGCTCGACCGTGACGGGCGCATAAAAGCAGCGAACCGTTCGGCCGCGCTGCTGCTTGGCGACGAACACCTGGTGGGCCGCCGGCTCGTCGATGTAGCGCCGGAATTCGCCGATCTGCTTAACCAGCCCGCGCCGGCGGGTGAAACGCCGCCGCAGCGCGCCGATATCATGCGCGAAGGCGGCTCGCTCAATCTGAGCATTCGCATGAGCCCCGACGCGGAAGGCGGGCTTGTGCTTACGTTTGACGACATGACCAAGCTGATCTCGGCGCAACGCCAGGAGGCGTGGAAGGATGTGGCGCGCCGCATCGCCCACGAGATTAAAAACCCGCTGACGCCAATCCAGCTCTCGGCCGAACGCCTGCGCAAAAAATATTCAAGCGAAATCACCTCCGACCAAGAGACCTTCCAGAAATGCACCGACACGATTTTGCGGCAAGTCGCCGACATTGGCCGCATGGTCGATGAATTCGCATCCTTCGCGCGCATGCCGACGCCGCGCATGGGTTTCGCCGACATGAGCGATCTCGCGCGCTCGGCCGTGTTCGGCCAACGCCTCGCGTTCGCGGATTTGCGCATCGAAGTTGAGGGCGTGGACCAACCCATTGGCCTGGTGTGCGATGAGCGCTTGATCGCCCAGGCGCTGCAGAACCTGATCAAGAATGCCGCCGAAAGCGTGCAGGCCCGCCGCGCCCGCGACGGCGAACCGAAGGACGGCTTTGTCACGCTGCGGCTGCGCGACCTCGAATACGGCGTGCAGTTTGAAGTAATCGACAATGGCCTGGGCTTTCCGGAAAAGGATCGCCACCGTCTGGTCGAGCCTTATGTCACGACGCGCATCAAGGGCGCCGGGCTCGGCCTGGCGATTGTGGCGCGCGTCGTGGAAGACCATGGCGGGTTAATCGAACTTGACGACGCGCCGGGAAAAGGCCCTGGCGCGATCGTTCGCTTCGTGCTTCCCAAACGCGGCGAAGAACCGCCCGAACCCGCCGCCGAACACGGCGAAGGAGAGCGTTAATGGCGTCCGATATTCTTGTTATCGACGATGAAGCCGATATTCGCGATCTCGTCGCCGGCATTTTGGAGGATGACGGCCACCAGGTGCGCGCCGCACGCGATAGTGACGAGGCGCTGGAAGCGTTTCGCCGCCGCACGCCCTCCATGGTCGTGCTCGACATCTGGCTGCAAGGCAGCCGTATCGACGGGCTCGACTTGCTGGCGATGTTCAAGGAAATAGACGCCGATATGCCGGTCGTGGTGATCTCGGGGCACGGCACCATCGAAACGGCGGTCGCGGCGATCCGCAAGGGGGCCTACGATTTTGTCGAAAAGCCATTCACCGCCGAACGGCTGCTGGTGGTGGTGCAGCGCGCCCTGGAAACCGCGAAGCTGAGGCGCGAGAACACCGAGCTCAAAGCGCGCTCCGCGGCAAGCGAACATCTGATCGGCTCCTCGCCGGTCATGGCCGCCCTGCGCAACGCTATCGATCGCGTCGCACAAACCAATTCGCGCGTGCTGATCGCGGGGCCCGCCGGCGCCGGCAAGGAGCTGGTCGCGCGGCTGCTGCACGAGCGCAGCGCGCGCGTCTCGCGGCCCTTCGTCGCCATAAACGCCGCCTCCATCGCGCCAGAGCGCATGGAAAGCGAGATCTTCGGCGAGGAGGGGCCCGACGGACGCGCACGCAAGATCGGCGTGTTCGAACAGGCCCACGGCGGGACGCTGTTTCTCGACGAAGTGGGGGATATGCCGCCCGAAACGCAGTCGAAAATCTTGCGTGTTCTGGTCGAGCAGCGCTTCCGCCGGCTCGACGGCTCCGCCGACGTGCAGGTTAACGTTCGCGTGGTTTCCTCCACCTCGCGCGATCTGCGCGGCGACATCGAACGACAACGCTTTCGCGAGGATTTGTTCCATCGCTTGAACGTGGTGCCGTTGCGCGCGCCGAGCTTGGCCGAACGGCGCGAGGACATTCCCGAACTAGCCGGTTATTTCGTCGGCCGGCTAGCCGGCATGTCTGGGGTGCCAGCCCGGCAGATCGGCGAGGATACGCTGGCTGCGCTGCAGGCCGCCGACTGGCCAGGCAATGTGCGCCAATTGCGCAATGTGATCGAACGCATTTTGATTCTCGCAACCGGCGATCCATCGACGCCGGTGACCGTGGATTCGTTGCCGCCGGAGGCATGGCCCAGCGCTGGCGGCGGCAAACGCGACGGCCTGCATGAAGTCATCGCCTTGCCTCTGCGCGACGCGCGCGAGCGTTTCGAGCGCGAGTACCTAAACGTCCAAATCACCCGCTTTGGCGGCAATATTTCGCGCACCGCCGCCTTTATCGGCATGGAGCGCTCGGCGTTGCATCGAAAGCTGAAATCCTTGGGCGTCGAGCCGCCTGGCCGCAACGGCCACGACGCCGAATGAGCCGCACCGCCTATGTGAACGGCGCTTACCTGCCGCTGGCCGCCGCCGCGGTTTCGGTTGAGGATCGCGGCTTCCAGTTCGCGGACTCCGTTTACGAGGTCTGGGCGGTGCGCAGCGGGCGCCTGTTCGATGCGCAGGCGCACTTGGCGCGCCTCCATCGATCGCTTTTGGAAACCCGCATCGCCGCGCCGATGAGTGAGGCGGCGCTGATGGCCGTCATCCGCGAAACCATGCGCCGCAACAAGGTGCGCGACGGCATCGTCTATCTACAAATCAGCCGCGGCGCCGCGGCGCGCGACCACGCTTTTCCCCCGCCATCGACACGCCCGAGTTTAGTGGTGACGGCCAAAAGCCTGGATCGCCCGAACTGGGCCGCGCGCGCCGCCAACGGCGTCAAGATCATCTCGGCGCCGGAAACCCGCTGGGCGCGGCGCGACATCAAGTCGGTGAATTTGCTTCCCAATGTCTTGGCCCGCCAGCGGGCGAAGGAGGCGGGTGCGTTCGAGGCGTGGTTCGTGGATTCCGAAGGTTTTGTGACGGAGGGAACCTCCTCCAACGCCTGGATCGTTGATTCCAAGGGAGTCCTGCGCACACGGGCGCTTTCCAACGCTATTTTGCACGGGGTGACGCGCGCCGCTCTGCTGCAACTCGCGCGCGAGCGGCAAATCAAAGTGGTCGAGGCGCCCTTCACCATCGCTGAGGCCCAAGCCGCGCGTGAAGCCTTCATCAGTTCAGCGGGCAATCCAGGCGTGCCGGTGATCGCCATCGACGAGAGGCCGATCGGCGACGGCGAGCCAGGGCCTCTCACCAAGGCGCTGCGCGCCGCCTATTTGGGCGCGGCCTCGCCGCAATAGGGCTGGTTGGCGCCAGCGCCCGGCACGCCTATAGTTTTCCTGCAACCGCGCATCTCGTCGCGGCGCCATAAGACTTGATTAGCATGGGGATTTTCCATGGATAAGAAACAGAACCTGCAGGACACGTTCTTGAACGCAGTCCGCAAGGCCAAGGCGCCGCTCACGATTTTCCTGGTCAACGGGGTCAAACTGCAAGGCGTCGTCACTTGGTTCGATAATTTCTGTGTCTTGCTGCGTCGGGACGGCCAAGTGCAACTCGTCTATAAGCACGCGATCTCGACCATCATGCCGGGCGCGCCCGTGCAGATGCACGAAATCGACAAGGCGGTAGATGAAGCCGACGGCTGACACGCCAAACCAAGATTTGAACCGCGCCATCGTGTTACGCCCGCTTATCGGTACGGTGGAGACGGGGCGCGATGTCGAGGCCCGGCTGCTTGAGGCGGTTGGTCTCGCCCAGGCGCTGGGCCTCGACGTGGCGCATGCGGAAGCAGTTCCGCTGCGCCAAATCAGCGCGCGCACTTTATTGGGATCGGGCCGCGTCGAGCGTTTGAAGGAACATGGCGCGGATCTCGGTGCTGGAATTATCGTCATCGACGCGGCGCTCTCGCCGGTGCAGCAACGCAATTTGGAACAAGTCATCGGCGCCAAGGTGATCGACCGCACCGGACTGATTCTGGAGATTTTCGGCCTGCGCGCGCGCACCAAGGAAGGCAAGCTGCAGGTCGAACTGGCCCGGCAAGCTTATGAACGCTCGCGCCTGGTGCGCACCTGGACGCATTTGGAGCGCCAGCGCGGGGGCTTAGGCAAAACCGGCGGACCTGGCGAAACCCAGATCGAATTGGACCGCCGCCAAATCGCTGATCGCATCGTGAAGTTGAAGCATGAGTTGGAGGACGTGCGCCGAACTCGCGGCCTGCAAAGGCGCGCCCGCGCCCGCGCTGGGCTGCCGGCAATTGTGCTTGTTGGCTACACTAATGCCGGCAAATCCACCTTGTTCAATCGCCTGACGCAAGCGGGCGTATTGGCCAAGGACATGCTATTCGCCACGCTCGATCCCACGGCGCGGGCGGTGAAACTGCCGGGCGGGCGCTCGGTAGTGATGAGCGACACGGTGGGATTTATCTCCGATCTGCCGACCGAATTGGTGGCCGCGTTCCGCGCCACGCTTGACGCTGTCACCGAGGCGGACCTGCTGATCCATGTGCGCGATATCGCCCACGCCGACAGCGATCAGCAACGCGCCGATGTGCTAGCCGTGCTGGCGCAGCTCGCCAAGGAATCTAACGGCAAAAGCCCCCCGGTGCTCGAAGCCTGGAACAAGATCGACCTGCTGGACGACGCCACGCGCGATGCGCGCTTGCGGCGCGCGCAGGCGATGGAGCAGGGCGCACTGGCCCCGGTGGCGATCTCAGCCGAGACCGGGGAGAGCATGGATTCCCTGCTCGCCGCTATCGACCGCACGGCATTTTCGGCGACACGCATCGTCACTATCACGCTCGACTCAGGCGACGGCAAAACTCGCGCACGCATCGCTGCAGCGGGCCGTATCCTGGAGGAGAGTTCAGACGAGTTTGGCGCGATGACGCTCACAGCGGAACTCAGCATCGAAGACGCAGCAAGGTTCACGCCGCTTGAGCCCCTGCTGGAAGAGCCTCGCGCGGCGGCTAAATAAGCTGGCGCTGTCCTTCTCCCCCTCGCGGGGGAGAAGGTGGCGCGAAGCGCCGGATGAGGGCACCATCAAACTTAAAGACTGCGTCTCCTCAGGCGCTCTACCAACTCCGCCGCGAACACGCTCAGCGTATCGTCGCGCGCGCCCATGATGACGATACGGTCGCCGGGCTCGGCCAACTCAAGCAATTTGTCGCCGCACGCAGCGCGCTCGGCGAGGGCCATCGATTGCAAACCGCGAACGCGCACGCCGGCGACGATGTGTTCGCTGCCGACGCCGCGCTCGGCGGTGCCGCCATAATAGACCGGATCGGGCATGATCAGAACGTCATCGGCTTGCATATTGCGCGTGAAGCAATCGATAAATGCCTCGCGCATCAGCTTCAGCGGGCCGTAGCCATGGGGTTGGAACATGATGAGCAGGCGGCCAGGAAACGCGTGCAGCGTGGCCAGAGTGGCGGTGATTTTGTCTGGGTTGTGGGCGAAATCGTCGATCACGGTGACGCCGCTCGCCATGCCCACGACTTCCAGCCGGCGTTTGGTTCCCGAGAACCCGGCAAGTGCGCGCGCCGCCTCCGCCAGCGAAAGCCCATAGGCCCGCGCCGCCGAAAGCGCCGCGAGCGCGTTGGCGACATTGTGCTCACCCGGCACATCGAGACGCACTGAGGCGCTGGCGGCGCCATCGCGCTCATGCACATCGAAGGTGATTCCATCAGGCGCCGGGCGGATCGCGGCGGCGTGCAGATCGGCCAACGGCGAGCGCAGGCTATAAGTGCGCGTTCGCGCCGGCGCGCCAAACACCAGGGCGGCGGTCTCCTCATTGTCGAGATTGAGCACGGCGATCTCGGACTTGGCGACGAACGCGGCAAACAGCGCGCGCAATTCGTCCATGCTCTTGTGGTCCAGGGCGATGTTGTTGACCACTGCGATACTTGGCTCATAGCGGGCGATGGAGCCGTCGCTTTCATCGACTTCGCTGACGAACGCATCGCCCTTGCCCACGAGCGCGGACGCAAACAGCGCCTCCGGCGTGACGAAGTTTTTCATCACCGCGCCGTTCATCACCGTAGGATCGCGTCCGGCCCGGTGCAGGATCCAGGCGATCATCGCCGTCGTCGTGGATTTGCCGCTGGTGCCGGCAATGCCGATGCGCACCGGCGCGGCGTTGAAAAGTTCCGCCAGCAATTGCGGGCGCTTGATATCCGCCGCGCCGACGCGGTGAGCCGCGACAACATCGGGCACGGTGTCTTCCACCGCCCCCGAACGCACCAGGATCTGGTCGGCGCTGACAAGCCCGCTGCCGTCCTGTGGGAAGAGGGTGACGCCTTGGGCGCGCAGGAACTCGAACTTGGCGCTGAGCCGGCCTTGGTCGAGCGAGCGATCCGAGCCTGACACCGCCGCGCCAGCGCCCCGCAGGATCAGCGCCAGCGGCAACATCCCCGACCCGCCGACGCCGCAAAAGAAATAGGATTTGGCCTGACTCATGTGGCCCGGTTATGAGGACAAACAGCCCCAGCCGGCAAGGCGGCGGCGAGGATGAAGATGACAAAGAAGTTTCGCATCGGCGTAGTCGCGCCCGGCACGCGCATCGACCAGGCCCTGGCTGAACGCGTCAAGGGCTTTGCCGCTGACAGCTTCCTCGACCGCTCCCCGGAGATCGTTTTTCATTCGCAATGTTTCCTCTCTGCTGGACACTTCGCCGGCGACGATGCAGCGCGCGCGGCAGCGTTCGTGGAATTTGCCAACGATGCTTCTTTCGACGCGATCTGGTTCGCACGCGGCGGCTACGGCGCCTGCCGCATGGCCGAGGCGGGCCTGGCCCAACTCAACGACGCCGCCCGCGCCAAGACTTATCTCGGTTATTCCGACGCCGGGGCGCTGCTGGGCGGGCTCTATGCACGCGGTTTCGCCAATGTTGCGCACGGGCCGATGCCGGTCGACATCATGCGCCCGGGCGGGGAGGCGGCAGTGAGGAGGGCGCTTTCGTGGCTGATCGAGCGCGCCTCGGAAGCGGTCGAGCTCGGCGTGATGTTCGACGACCGCAGTGCCGCCTTCAACATCAAGGTGCTGTCTTCGATCTTGGGCACGCCGCTCGAGCCCGATCTTACAGGCCATGTGCTGATGCTCGAAGACGTGCATGAGTACCTCTACAGCATCGACCGCAGCCTCTTCCACATCACCTCTTCGCCCAACATACGGCAGGTGAGGGGGATCAAACTCGGGCGTTTGAGCGATGTGCCGGAGAACGACAAGCCGTTCGGCGTGGGCGAGGAAGAAATGATCAAATACTGGTGCGCCCGCGCGGGGATTGCGTATCTCGGGCGCGCGGATATTGGGCATGATGTGGAGAATAAGGTGGTTCCGTTTGGGGCGGGGAAGTAGCACCGTCCCGGAGCGCCGGCTTCCAGCCGGCATGAGGTGTTCGAATTTCCCCAGGCCTGTGCAACTTGAAACTCCGGCAAGATGCCGGCGGTCCGGTGTAGCACAGTCCCGGAGCCCGGCTTCCAGCCGGCATACGGTTGGTGCGAACACCCCCAGGCCTGTGCAGCTGCAAACACCTTTTGCTGGCTGGAGGCCGGCGCAAGGGGTTGTGTTATATGGGCGTTAGCGATGGGCCGCCGAGGACCACGGCCAGTCCTCAGGCCTCACGACCCAGCCCCGCACGACCGGATCGCGCTCTACATAGCCAAACGTGGCGCTAAAATGCTCGTCGTCGCGCATGAAGCGATCGAAATATTCGCGCATCCACACCGCTCCAGTGCGCGCCAGCGTGCGGTTGATATGCTTGGCGGTGAACGACTTCCAAGCGTGCACAACGCCGGCAAGCGGCCAGCCTTCAATCTGCTCCACCACGACATGTACATGATTGGGCATAACGCACCACGCCAACAAACGATAACGTTCCGCATCGAAATGCAGCAGGGCATTTTCCACGCATTCCGCGTTGCCGTGCGCCGACAAGACGTGCGTCCCGAATGGCTGGCTATTCCTTCGCCTCGGCCAATCGTCAAAAACACAATGTGTTGCACCAACCCGCCGCCGTCGCAGTGCGGAAGATAGCCACGAGAGGTCCAGCCGCGGTGCATGGGGGATAGTTTGCCGCCGTTGCTACAAACGCGACCCCGGACCGCCGGCATCTTGCCGGCATCCGGTGGAACGCCACGCCAGGTCCGTTGCAAACACCGTGTGCCGGCAAGATGCCGGCGGTCCGTGGTCGCGCTATTTTCGCTCCACCCGCTTCGCCTCAACCCACAGCGCCTCCATGTCATCCAACGGCTGCGGCCCCACGCGCCCTTGCTCCGCCAGCCGTCGCTCGATGTACTGGAACCGGCGCGTGAATTTCGCGTTGGCCCGCCGCAGCGCTTCCTCGGGGTCGACGCCCAGCTTGCGGGCGAGGTTGGCGAGCACGAACAGCACGTCGCCCATCTCTTCGGTGAGCGCCTCGGCATCGCCACCAACGCGCGCTTCGGCCAACTCCGCCAATTCCTCGTCGAGCTTGGTGAGCACTTCGTCGGGCGTGGGCCAATCGAAATTGATCCGCGCGGCGCGCTTGGTGAGTTTCTCGGCGCGCATGAGCGCGGGCAGGGCCATTGGCACGTCGTCGAGCAGGGAGGCGGCAAGCCCTTGGCCGGCGCGCTTCTTCGCCCTCTCCTCGGCCTTCAGCGCTTCCCATGCGCGCGTCTGCTGCTCAGCTGTGCGTTCATCGCCTTCACCGAACACGTGCGGGTGACGCGCGATCATCTTGGCGGCGAGCGCGCTCGCGACATCAGCGAAATCGAACGCGCCCTCCTCCTCGGCCATGCGGGCGTGGAACGCGACTTGGAAGAGGAGGTCGCCGAGTTCCTCCTTGAGCGCTGGCAGGTCCTGCCGGGCGATCGCGTCGGCGACTTCATAAGCTTCCTCGATGGTGTAGGGGGCGATGGTAGCGAAGCTCTGCGCTACATCCCACGGGCAGCCGCGCACTGGGTCGCGCAGGCGCGCCATCACGTCGAGCACGGCCTGGGAGGCGACTGCGTTGCGGGCGCGGCGGCTCGCTGTTTCCTCTTCTAAATCCAAGTGTTGTGGCGACATGCGTGTCTCGCATAAGGTATATTATGGGAAATACTGAGCGACTCAGATGGGCAGATCCGCGCTCCAACCATCATAGGCTGGTTCGACGCCCGCTGGCAGCCTCGCCTTCAGGCTCTGATAGTCCAGATCGAGATGCATATTGGTCAGCACGGCGTGCTTGGGTTTCATGCGCGCAATCCAGCCAAGGCTCATCTCCAGATGTGCGTGGGTCGGGTGCGGCTTCTCGCGTAGCGCATCGACGATCCAGAGTGCTAGGCCTTCAAGCCGCGCGAATGTCTCATCCGGCATCGACACCACATCATTGGAATAGGCCGCATCGCCGCTGCGAAAGCCAAGCGAGGTTGAAAAACCGTGGCTCTGCTCCAGCGGCAACAATTCCAGCACGCCGCCTGGCCCGTCGATCGCCAGCGGCACGAGCGGCGCCATGTGGCCGGCGTCGCGCGCGATTGCCGGATAGCCGCCCTCGGATTGGAACGCATAGCCGAAGCGGCGCATGAACGTCGTCCGCGTCGGCGCGTCGATCCATATGGGCAATTGCTGGCGCTGCTTGATGAAAAACGCGCGGATGTCGTCGAAACCGTGGGTCTGGTCGGCGTGATCGTGGCTGATGATGATGGCGTCGAGGTGCGATGGCTTGGCCGCGGCCAGCTGCAAGCGCAAATCAGGCGGCGTGTCGATCAGCACCGTAGTTGCGCCCTCGGCCGCGCCAGCCGCGCCGCGCCATTTCTGCAGCAACAGCCCGCAGCGCATGCGTCGGTTCCTTGGTTCGTTCGGATCGCACAGGCCCCAATCGCCGGTGGCGCGTGGAACTCCTCCGGATGAGCCGCAGCCGAGGACAGTGACGCGAAGCGTTCCCATCAATCCGGCCTCGCAATGCTCGGGAAGAGGGCGAAGAAATTATCCGCGAGCAGGGCGCTCCCCTCCCCCTCTTCCAACCCTCTCAATTCGCAGAAGTAGGCTTGCACCTCGGCCACATGAGCGGGTTCACAGCGCTGGCCGCGATGGGGGACCGGCGCCAAATAGGGGCAATCGGTTTCGACGATGACGCGGCCCAGCGGAATTTCGCGCGCCACCGCGCGCACGTCCTCGGCGTTCTTGAAGGTCATGATCCCGGAGAAGGAAAAATACGCGCCCAGTCCCAGCGCCCGCCGCGCCAGATCCATGCCGCTTGTGTAGCAATGCATGAGGATGCGGAGCGGTCCCTTTTTTGCCTCCTCCTCTAACAATGCGGCCGTCGCCTCGTCGGCCTCGCGGCTGTGGACGATGAGCGTCTTGTCCAGCGCGCGCGCGGCTGCCGCGTGGACGCGGAGCAGTTTGGCTTGGGCCTCGAACGGGGAGAATTTATAGTGCTGATCCAAACCGGTTTCACCAACGCCAACGACCCTGGGATGCGCGCCCATTTCAATCAAACGCTCTGCCGTGAGGTCCAAATGGTCCTTGGCATAATGGGGATGTGCGCCGACGCTGGCGTAGATATCGCCATGCGCTTCGGCAATGGCGATCACATCGGGGAAGTTCTCGATTTTGTCGCAGATCGTAATCATCCGCGCAACGCCCGCCGCACGTGCACGTATAATCACAGCTTCGCGGTCAGCGGCGAAAGCGTGATGATGCAGGTTAACGTGGCTGTCGATCAACATAGCGCGGCGCCGGACCGCCGGCTTCTAGCCGGAATCTTGCCTTCAAACAAAAACAGTCGGCTGGAAGCCGGCGGTCCGACGGCGCGTGTGTCATCGCGTTGTCCGCGCTGCGGCGGCGCGAGCTAAGATTCCGACGGCGCGCGCCAGTGCGTGGCGCGGGTCCATGTCGAGTCCCTCCGCTTCCCAGCGCAACGTCTCCAAGGCGGACCACGCCTCGGCCCAATGGTCACCGCCCTCTTCCACCCCCGCCGCGCGCGTCCATTCACCCGCGAGTTCCAGCACCGCGGTCAAGCGCTCGTAGGGCTCGCCGCTGGTCTGCTCGTAAAGCGCGTTTAGCACGGAATTTGCGCCGCCGCGTGCAATGGCGCTCGGAGCGTGTCCAAGCTTGGCGCCAGCCGCGTCGACGCCTTGCGCCTTGAGCGCGATGGCGCGGCCTGGCCGGCCTTTGGCCAAGCTAACCAGCGCTTCGTCAACGCCAGCCCCCATCGCCGTCCGCACCGATGCATCCGCCAACGGCCGTAGCGCAAGGCAGCGGCAACGTGAGCGGATGGTCGCTAGCGCTGCGCCGGGCGCATGACACACCAACAGCAACGCCGAACGCGCCGGCGGCTCTTCCAGTGTTTTCAAAATGGCGTTGGCGGCGTTACGGTTGAGGTCATCGACGGCGTCGATAATCGCCACGCGCATGCCGCCCTCCGAGGGCGCGAGTGAGAAAAACGCGCTTAAATCGCGTGCTTCGTCGACTGTGATTTCGCGGCGTGGCTTGCCGCGGTCGTTCAAGCCCCGCCGCAGCACGAACAAATCCGGATGCGACAGCGCGGCCACGCGCCGCGCGACGACGTGCTTGCAATCGACATCCAGCGGGCGCGGGCCGATTGGCTTTGCGCCGAGTGCAAAGCGCGCAAAGCGATAGGCCAAGCTCGCTTTGCCCAAGCCCTTCGGGCCGCCCAGCAACCAAGCATGATGCATACGCCCACCGCGAAACGCATCGGCTAGCGCCTGCTCTTCGGCCTCGTGACCGACAAACGAAAACGTCTCGCGCGGATGCGGCGTGTTGAGCTCTTTATCTGTTTCGGGGGCAGGTTTCTCGGATTTCACGATCGCGCCTCAATCGCGGTCAGCGCTTGCGCGAGCACGGCGGCTTCCCCTTGGCGCGCGTCGATCACAACGCAGCGCCTTGGCTCGCGCGCTGCTATAGCCCGAAATTCCGCGCACACGCGCGCATGGAAATCCGCATCCTTGCGCTCGTAACGGTCTTCGCCCGCATGCGCGCCGCGCGAGCGTGCTAAACCAAACGCTGGGTCAACATCGAGCACTAGGGTCAAGTCCGGCGCCGGCGCTTCAATGAGCGCGTTGAGAGAATCCAAGACCGACGCCGCCAAGCCGCCCGCCGCAACCTGATAGGCGCGGGTTGAATCGTAATAGCGGTCGCAGACGACCCATTGGCCGCCCGCGAGCGCGGGAACAATGGTGTGCTGCAAATGGTTGAGCCGTGCGGCGGCAAATAGCAGCGCTTCTTCCAGCGCGCTCCAACGGCCTGCATCGCCATGCACCAGCAGGGCTCGAATGGCGTCCGCACCCGGCGCTCCGCCTGGTTCGCGGGTCAACACAATTTCGCGGCCCCGATCGCGCAACGCAGCGCCTAGCCCACGCGCGAGCGTGGACTTGCCGGCGCCTTCGCCGCCTTCAAGCGTGATAAAACAGCCTTGCGCCATATGCTCATTCAGCCCCGAAAAGCGTCAGGCGCAAGCCCTCCCAGGCGCGCGCGAACGGATTGGCGCGTCCGATCTTGCGGCCCGCGGTCAAGGGAAAGCGCCGGGTTTCAAAACCCGCCCCTTCAACCACCAATTCCGCCACCACATCGCCCGCGCTAATCGGCGCGGTCAACGGGCCATTGTAGGCGATGTACGCGGTCAAACCCGCCTGCACGCCGCTTGCGCCGCCGACCGCGATCTCGCCTTGCGCCAGCAATGGCGCCGACCGGCGCGAACCCAGCCGCACTTGCGCTTCACCCACCTGCTCGCCCGCTGCATACAAACGCGTGGCGCTGAAATCGGCGAACGCCGCGGCCATCAAGCGCACGGCTTCAGCGCGCCGTTCGGCCATCGAGCGCATGCCGTTGAACACCACTATGCGCCGCACGCCTTCGAGCGCGGCCGAACCGACGAGTCCGTAACCGGCATCGCTGGTGTGGCCGGTCTTTACCCCGTCAGCGCCCGCAAAGGTCCCAAGCAACGGATTGCGGTTCTCTTGGGTGCGGTTATTGAACGTAAAACTGCGCTCGGAATAGAGGCGGTATAATTCCGGATAAGTGACGATCAGGCGGCGCGCCAAGCGCGCCAAATCCGCCGAGCTGATCAAATGGTCGGGGTCTGGCAATCCCGTGGTGTTGCGAAAGCGCGCGCTGTGCAGCCCAAGCGTCCGCGCGCGCTGGTTCATCTCCGCGACGAACGCCTCTTCGGAACCGGCAATGCCTTCAGCCAGCACCACGCACGCGTCGTTTGCCGAGACGATAATGAGCCCTCCCAGCAGATCGCGCACGCTGACTTCAGAGCCAAGTTCGAGGAACATATGCGATCCGTCCGACACCGCGCCATGGCGCCAGGCCCGCTCACTGACGCGAAAGCGCGTGTCCATGTTGATCTGGCCCGCCTGCAGCCGCTCGGCGACCAGCAGCACGGTCATCAGCTTCGACATCGACGCCGGCGGCATCGGCGTTTCGCATTGGTTACAATAAAGTACGAGCCCGGTTGCGCCGTCGACAATGGTGACGTGGCGGGCCGGTGTAGTGAAACCGCCCTCCTGCGCCCAGGCGGCAGGGGCGGCGAGCAGCGCCGCCGTCAATGTCATCAGAGCGCCGAGCGTGTTTCGCAGGATCATTGTTCCGCCGAATCGTTAGAGAAACGCCCGGGCTAGACTCAAGCCGAGACCGCGCCGGCGCGTCAACAAATCAGCTGATCAAGGGCCGGCGACAATCGTCTCGCCAAAGCCTAGGGAAGCCAGGTCCAGGCGGGCGGCGTCAGCCTCCTCGCGGCTCACCCACGGCCCCACCCGGACCCGAAACAACTCACCTGCCCTGGTCTGGCGGACATCGACTTGCACCGGCCCGGCCTCGGCGACCTCATCGCGGACGCGCTGTGCGTTCGCCATGTCGGAAAAGGCGCCAACTTGGACGAAATAGCTTCCCGCGCTCGCCGGCGGGGGCGCGTAGGCAGCGGGCTCGGCCCTCCGTTGGTCGTCGGCCTGCGGCGGCAGCAGGGAAGCGGGCTCGCCGTCTGCGGCTTCTTGGGTAGGGCTGAGATCCGTCACCGGGGCGTGCGCGCCATCGGCGTTAACCCGGCGCGGGGCAGGGCCCAGGTAACGAACATGAACACGGGCCTGCCCGGTTTGTTCAAAACCCAGCACTTCGGCCCCGCGGCGCGATAGGTCGATCAATCGCTCGCCCACGAACGGGCCCCGGTCGTTCACCCGGACGATGATTTCGCGGCCGCTTTCCAGATTGGTGACTTGCACCAGGCTGGGGATCGGCAGGGTCGGGTGCGCCGCGGTGAGCGCGTCCTGGTCGAACACCTCTCCGGACGCGGTGCGCTGGCCGTGGAATGTGGGACCGTACCAAGAGGCCATGCCGATCTGCGCATAACCTGGCTCGGGGGTCGGCACATACCAGCTTCCATTGGCTTGGTAGGGCGGGCCGACGCGTTCGCGCTCCAGCCAGGCCCCCTGCTCGGCCTGGGTCTCAATCGGCGCTCGGGGTTCGGTTTCACCTGGCTCAACCCGCGGCTCGCCGTTGCTTGGACGCCGCAGATCAATCGCCGCACCGGCGCGCGGACGCGCCGCGCCGTAACCATAGGAATTTTCCCCGCCGCCCGCGAGGTCCGATACCCCGCCCTGCCCGGCATAAACGATCGGCGCTGGTTCGGCCGCGGCCGCGCCAGCGAGCGCACAGATGCCGATGCACGAAACAAGTAAGGCGCGCGGCGCGAAACGGGTCATCGATGCTGGCTCCAAGCGAAGCTGCCTCATATACAGAAGCGGAATTTAAGCCGCGTTAGCTTTTATCGTTTCTTCATTTTCACCATTAACCGCTCATACCCACTGTGAGCGCTGGCGGATGGGGTGTCCGCTACTGACGCGTTTTAACCTGAACGGCCGTGAACGCCAGCGAAGCGACAAACATCGCGGTATTACAGAATATTCTAACGCTAGAGCCCCCTCATGGTCCTTCATTTACATTCGCCGCCAATCGCTTCATAAAGAGGGAAACGAGGGGGAAACGCACAGGGGAACGTCCCCGTGAGCCGCCCTCGGGTGGTAAGGCGGCCCGGCATGGCGCGCAGCAAGCTCACAGACAGAGCAATCAGGCAGGCGAAGAGGGCTGGCGTCCTGATCGACGGCAAGGGTCTGAGGCTGAAGATCACCGCCAACCCCACCAGCGGCGCACTGCGGAAGAATTGGGTGCTGCGCGTAAAGGTGGACGGCGGCCAGACGCGGGAAATCGGTTTGGGCTCACCGGATATTGTGGCGCTGGAAACGGTGCGCAAGCGCGCGCAAGAGCTTCGTGAGCTTGCCCGCTCTGGTGTCGATCCAATCGCCTACCGCGCCCAAGAACGCGCCCAGAAGGCTGTTGAGGCCGCCCGCACCATGACGTTCCGGCAGTGCGCCGAGGCGTACATTGAAGCGCATAAGGCAGGCTGGAAGAATGCCAAGCACGCCAAGCAATGGCCCAGCACGTTTGAGTCCTACGCTTATCCGATCTTCGGCGGCGCGCCCGTCGCCGATGTCGACCAGGCCATGGTCATGCGTGTGCTGGAGCCGCTGTGGGCCAAGAAGATGTCACCCATGTCTTAGGAACGATCTGTCACCCATGTGTCCGGACTGAACCCGTAGTTATATGGTCGGGGCGGGGGGACTCGAACTCCCGACCCCCTGCTCCCAAAGCAGGTGCTCTACCAGGCTGAGCTACGCCCCGACTGCGCGCTCCATGCCATGCGCGCGCCCACGCCGCAACGGTCTCACCCTCACGGGAAGATGCGGTGGCGCACGCGGTCGCCAGCGCGGATGCCGAGCGCCTCGGCGCGTCCGGCGCGGATTTCCAATACGCCCCGCGTCAGCCCCAATGCCGGCACCGGTTTGTCGGAATAGGGCGTGGTGTGATCGGCGATATTGAGAATACGCCCGTCGACGCCGATGAAGATGATGTCGAGCGACAAGATGGTGTTGCGCATCCAGAAACTGGCGTGTTCGGGCTCGGGGAAGTCGAACAGCATTCCGGCATCGTCGGCGAGGGTTTCGCGGAACATGAGGCCGCGATTGCGCTCGTCTTCGCTGTCGGCGATTTCCACATTGAGACGCACCGGCCCATTGGTAGTGGCAATGGTGAGTTGCTCGGTCCGCACACTCGGCTGGCTTCCCACTGCTGTTTCCTGTTGGGCGCAGCCCAAGGCGAGGCTTGCCAGGGCAACGGCGACCGCACGGGCGGCGTGCTTCCAGGACATTCATATACTCCCACCGACGAGGGTCGCCACTTAGCACGGCGCGGCGGGCAGGAAAATGGCAGGCCCTAGGGGAGTCGAACCCCTCTTTTCAGGTTGAAAACCTGACGTCCTAACCGATAGACGAAGGGCCCACGGCGCGCCCGAGGCGAGGCCCCGACCGCGCGCAAAGCCGGGCATATAAAGGCGCGCGCCCCCACTGGCAAGGCACTGCAGAGCTAGCTGGCATGGACGCCCGGAAAAGCGGCGCTTTGCGCCGTCGTTGCGCGCTCTGCCGCCGCCGAAACCTGGCCACGCATTAGGTGCGGCCCTCGCCGAGCACTCCTAACGGCCAACCGATCTGCCCAACCACCAAGGCCGCCAGCAGCGATGGGGCCGGCGGCAGGCGTGTGTCCCGTTTCGACACAACATTTTCTCAACCCAGCTGAACGAAATGCTAACCGCGATGTGGCATTGTACCTCGATGATCCCGATAGCGAGGACCAATCACGTCGCCGCGCCCACGCCTCCCGCGCGCGAACACAGGCAAAGCGATCGCGCCGCCGTCGATTTCGGCGGCGCTGTAACCCATCGCGACCTTGTCGAAGCCAAGCTACGCGTCGATCCCGCCGCGCTCGCCGACCGCAAACGCCGGCCTCAGCCGCTTCGTCGGCCTGAAGCGCCCCCGCATGCACCGCTCAGGGATGCCAACCACGAACAGCGCGTCGATATCAGCGTATGAACATCAGGCGCGCCGCTCCAGCGCCGCCACGAAGAAGCCGTCGCAACCGGTGAGCAGCGGCGTCAACTGGATGGCGTGCCCGCGCGCATGCCCAGGAACCGCGGCGCCGCGCAAATGCGCCGGCTTGAAAGCTTCATTGGCGCGGAGAAACGCCGTAATTTGAGCTTCGTTCTCTTCGGGCAATACCGAGCAAGTCACATAGATCAGCCGTCCGCCCGGCTTCAGCAGCGGCGCCGCGAGCGCCAGCGCTTCGGCCTGCTCCTCTTGCCGCTCGGCCAGCGAGGCCGGGCGCAGCCGCCATTTGGAATCCGGATTGCGCCGCCAGGTGCCCGAGCCGGTGCAGGGCGCGTCGATCAACACGACATCCATGCGGCCCACCAGGTCGGCCAGCACATCACGCGTGCGCGCTGGGGCACGGATCTGCACATTGCGCGCGCCGGCGCGCTCCAATCGCTCGTGCAACGGCGCCAGCCGGCGGACATCGACGTCGAACGCGAAGATTTGTCCCTTGTTTTGCATCGACGCCGCCAGCGCCAGCGTTTTGCCGCCGCCGCCAGCGCAGACGTCCGCGACCTGCAAGCCAGGCTTGGCCCCGGCCATGCGCGCCGCGAGCTGACTGCCTTCGTCTTGTACTTCAAACCAGCCCTTGAGAAAGCTCTGCTCCGCAGCCCAGGCAAACGTCCGCCCCTGCGCCCAGGGAATGCGCACACCCTCGGCGGAATAAGGCGTTGGCGCCGGCGGCTGCTTCAAGCGCGGACTTTCGCCCAGCGCGGCGATGAGCTGCTCGCGCGTGGTCTTTAGCGTATTGGTGCGCAGATCGAGCGGAGCGGGCGCGGCCAGCGCCGCACCCTCTGCGCCACGCGCTTCGCCGAACGCGCGCGCCATGCTCGCATCGAGCCATTCGGGATAATCACCGCGCACATGAGGCGGCGCAGCGTTGAGCGATGCCTGTTCAAGAGCGCGCTGCTCAGCTTCGCTCGGCGGCGGCGGCGCATGGGGATCATCCACGCACGCGCGCGCCAGCCAATCGGCGCCGCGCGCAAAGCCCCAAGTGATCGCGCCGAACACCCACGCGCGCGGACTATCTTCGCCCAGCCGCCAAGCGCTCGATTGTTTCCAGCGCAGCGCGCCAAACACCAAATCGCCCACCTCGGCGCGGTCCTTCGAGCCGGCGAAGCGATGGGTGAGCATCCAAGCCTTCACCGCCTCGGCGGCGGGGCGGCGCTCGGTTTCGAGCGTAGTGAGAATTTCAATGGCCGCTTGCAAGCGGGCGCCGTCGCGCATCGGGAGAACCCCACAAAATGGCCTCAGGCCTAAACCGCCTTGATTGCCTGGCCGAATACCACGAGATCGCCGTCCGGCGCCAGGATGCATAATTCGCGCTGGCCGTAGGTCTTGTCCGCGGGCCCGTGCACCTCGCAGCGTCCCTTCTCCCGCTGCGCGGGAGAAGGTGGTCGAGCGCAGCGAGACCGGATGAGGGAATGCGCGCGTTTGCTGCGATTTTCTCTGGCTTCCGCTTTTCGCCGAAGGCGGAAATTTGCGATTTGTTCGGGGCGTCCGTATGGTCCTCGCTGGTAGCGGAGTTTAAGCCGTGTCTTCGTCTCTTATGGAAGTCGCCCTTGAGCCAAGATCGGCGGTGGATGCCGATCTTCTGAATGCCGCGCTTTCCCGGCTCGCCGCAGACGACACACAGCTTAGCTTCGTTCGAGACAAGGAAAGCGGTCTGTTCCTGGTTGGTGGAATGAGCGAAGACCATCTAGATAAGGCGATAACGCGTGTCCGTGATGGCGAGAGTGCCCAATTCACTGTTGGAGCGCCCCAAGTTGCGTACCGCGAACAACTCGGGAGCGCCGCTCGCATCGATTACGTTCACAAGCGTATCATCGGTCCAAAGGGCGATTTTGCGCGGGTAGTTATCGACTTCACGCCTACGAATGCAGGCGCGGGCTTCAAATTCGAGAATAAGGCGAGCGCCTCTGTACCGAACGAGTATGTGCCCGGCGTCGAGAAGGGCTTACAAATTGCGTGCCAAAATGGCGTTCTGGCCGGTTTCCCGTTGACTGACTTCACGGCCACGTTGGTCGATGGCGCGTATCACGACGTCGATTCGTCACCTCGAGCATTCCAAATCGCCGCACAAGGCGCGGTCCGCGAACTCAAAGAAAAGGGCGATGTCCGACTCGCCGAGCCCGTGATGAACGTTGAGGTGGTCACACCGGAAGAGTTTGTCGGCCCGATAGTCCGTGATCTGAATTCTCGGCGGAGCGCGCTTCTAAATCAGAGTGCCCGCGGCGGAGCCGCCATCCTCAAAGCTGTGGTACCGCTCGCAAATATGTTTGGGTACGTGAACACTCTGAGCTTCATCAGCCAGGGTCGCGCCTCGTATACGATGCAATTTAGCGAGTACAGAGCTGTCCTACCTCCTGACGACGATCCGCCATTTCCGCCAGCGGCCGGAATGCGGGCTTAAGTGTCAGCTTGGGCCAAGAGCGTAAGCTGCTCGTGCGTGCCAATCGTCAAGCATCGCATTCCCCTCATCCGGCCCTTCGGGCCACCTTCTCCCCCGCAGGGGGAGAAGGGACGCGGCCCCTCCATCTCGCTCAATACACCCGCTTCTTCGGCGGGATCGGCTCAACCGGGCGATAATCGATGCGCACTTCGCCCGTCGCCGCATCCAGCCACGCGAGCGTGTGCTTCATCCAGTTGACATCGCCGCGCTCGGGAAAATCCATCTGCTGTTCGCCGGGAGCGGAAATCACGGACCGCCGGCGCCCTCGCCTCTCGCCGGCAACGGCGCTTCAACAAACGCTAGATGCTAGATGTGCAAGTTGGAGCAAAGATGCCGGCGAGGGCGCCGGCGGTCCAGGTCCGCTTCGGGCCAGCTGCAGAAGTAGCCCCCCTCCGCAACCACCGCCCCCCTCATCCGGCCTTCGGCCACCTCTCCCGCGCAACGGGAGAAGGGACGCGGCGGCGGTCCGTATTGTGCTCAGCTCCCCAACGGATAATTCGGCGCTTCCCGCGTAATAGCCACGTCGTGGACGTGGCTTTCGCGCAGGCCGGCGGCGGAGATTTTCACGAATTTCGCTTTCGCGCGCATCTCGGACAAATCCCTGGCGCCGACATAGCCCATGGCCGCGCGCAGACCGCCGACGAGTTGATGAAGGATATTCGACACCGGGCCCTTGAACGGCACCCGGCCCTCGATGCCCTCGGGCACCAGTTTCATCTGGTCGGAGACTTCCTTCTGAAAATAGCGGTCCGCGCTGCCGCGCGCCATGGCCCCGAGCGAGCCCATGCCGCGATAAGTCTTGTACGAGCGGCCCTGGTAGAGCTGGATTTCGCCGGGCGCTTCCTCGCTGCCCGCCAGCAACGAGCCAATCATCGCCACTTCCGCCCCGCCCGCGAGCGCCTTGGCGAGATCACCGGAGAATTTGATGCCGCCATCGGCGATCACCGGCACATTGGCTTTGCGCGCCGCTTCCGCCGCATCCATCACCGCCGTCAATTGCGGCACGCCGACGCCGGCGACGATGCGCGTAGTGCAGATCGAGCCCGGGCCGATACCCACTTTCACCGCGTCCGTGCCGGCATCGATCAGCGCCTTGGCCCCATCGGCGGTGGCGACATTGCCGGCGATGATCTGAGTGGCGTTCGAGGCGCGCTTGATCCGCGTCACCGCTTCAAGCACGGATTTGGAGTGCCCATGCGCGGTGTCGATCACCACCACATCCGCGCCCGCTTCGATCAAAGCGAGCGAGCGTTCAAAGCCGGAATCGCCAATGCTAGAGGCGGCGCCCACGCGCAAGCGCCCCTGCTCGTCCTTGGCGCGGTTGGGGAAGGCTTGTGCTTTCTCGAAATCCTTCACCGTGATCAACCCGGCGATGCGGCCTGCGCCATCGACCACGATCAGCCGCTCGATGCGGTGCTTGTGCAGAAGCCGCTTGGCCTCGTCCTCGCCGGCGCCTTCGCGGATGGTGACCAATTCGCGCGTCATCAAATCGGCGACGCGCTCGTGCTTTTCGGCAAAGCGCATGTCGCGATTGGTGAGGATGCCAACTAGTTTCTTGGTCCCCGGCTCGAGCACGGGAAAGCCAGAGATGCGCCGCTCCTCCATCACCGCGAGCACTTCGCCGATGGTTTGATCGGGACTGATGGTGATCGGGTCAATCACCATGCCGCTCTCGAATTTCTTGACGATTTTGACCTGCGCGGCTTGCTCAGCCGAACTCATATTGCGATGGATGATGCCGAGGCCACCGGCCTGCGCCATGGCGATCGCGAGGCGCGCTTCGGTGACGGTGTCCATCGCCGCCGAAATCAGGGGTATGTTGAGATCGATGGAGCGGGTCAGCCGGGTCTTGGTTTCGACCTCGGCCGGCAACACCTCGGACGGCCCCGGCTCCAGCAGCACGTCGTCAAAGGTCAAAGCGTCCCGGATTTCCATGGACGGCTGGTAGAGATTCGGGGGGGATTTGGCAAGCCGCCATTCCTATTCCGCAGAAACGTCATGCGCCTTTTCTGCTTCGTCTTCACGCTTCTGGCGCGAACCCAGATAGAGTATCACCAAACCAAGGGCCAGCAGCCCTCCAAAAACAATGTTCATGTAAAGAGTGACGCCGTCCATCTCAGTCGCTCAGTTGATGGTCCAAGATAAGCGATACCGCCAGGAACGCCAAGCCATAGGCGCCGCCATTCAGTCACCAGAGGTTTGATGAACGGCGCGCCAAACGCCAGCAAGGCTATGTTGCGGAAGAATTCGGCCAGCCCGCCGAACACCCGCCGCCAGTGGGGTCGTCCAAGCTCCGGGCCCCGGTCTCGTTGCGAACCTCCGCCCAGCTTGGCCCGATCATCGCCAGGAACACGCGACACTTGGGCAGAATGGTCAGGATGTAAGCGCCGAAATCGGTCCCGACCGGGAGATCGTCCACGTCATTGAACACCGCCTCGGCGCCAAATCTGTTGCGCAATCGGTCATAGACACCGCCAGACGCATCCGCCGTGTCATCTCTCCGATAGCCAAGAAAGATCGAATGCTGCGCCACCTCGGTCCTCCGCTTGCCTGGCAGCGTTACAAGATGCCTCCGCGAGCGTCCAGCCTATGGGCCGCCGGGTTCCTTCCGGCAGGCCAGATCGAAACGCTTCAACTCCGCTTTCGGTCCCGGCGCGAGCGCCAGCCGCCCCTATTCAGCCGCCACGTCGTGCGCCTCTTCGGCCTCGTCTTTGAGGCGTTGCCGGTGCGCCAGGAACGCTATGATTCCGCCGATAACGACGAAGATGCCCGAGACGATCCAAAGGTAGACATAGGGGTCCATTCAGTCGCTCCTCTCATGATCCAAAATAAGCGCGGACGCGAATATTATCAATCCTATTTCCACCCCGATGCCGGCCCTGTCCCGATCGATTGCGGCGCCATTCAGCAGCGGCTCAACAAAGGGCGTCCCGATCACGATTAGCGCGAAATTTCGCAAGAATTCCGCCGCGCCGCCCGCCACGCGCCGCCAGTTCCAGCGCACGCGAGTAACCCGCACCCGGCGATCTGGCTTCGGTTGCGGGCGATTTCGACTCCTCGGCATGTCTGCACCCTACCCCTTCTCCCCATCGCCACCACGTACACTGCCGAACTGCCGGCCCGGTTGGAACGATCACCGGACCCCGGAGGGTTAATGCGCCGCCGCCAAATCCACGATCTCCACTTCGGCGCGAACATTGCCGTTCCACTCGTTGCGCTTCACCCGCACGGCGGCGTGGAAAATGCCTTCGCGCTTCAGCAGCGCTTCGCCGAGCGCACTCTGCATCGCCCGAAACGCGATGCCGCCGATGCGGGCGCCGCGCGAATCTTCCAAGGTGAAGCGCACGTGCTCGTCCTTCACCAGCTTGGCGAACGACACCCGCACGTCCGGCAACGCAAATACCGGCTCGGGATGGCCCTGGCCGTAAGGCCCGATGCGGTCCAGCGCGTCGATGAGTTTGAGGTCAAGCGCCGAAATCGCGCCCGCCGCGTCGATGGACAGCGCGCGCGCCTCGCCGGCGGCGGAAGCAATCTCTCCGGCGAGCGCTTCGGAAAGAAAATCCTTCAATTCCTCGACCTTGCCCCATTCCACCGTCAACCCCGCCGCCATCGCGTGGCCGCCGCCATTGATGAGCAGGCCGGCGTTTTTGGCCGCCGCAATGGCCGCGCCGAGATTGACGCCAGGTGTTGAGCGCCCGGAACCCTTCGCCGGCTCATGTTCACCCACGCCGCCCAGCACGATGGTCGGTTTCATCAAGCGGTCCTTCAAACGCCCCGCCGCAATGCCGATCACGCCCGGATGCCAGCGATGCGAACCGACAATCACCACCGCGCGCAATTCGGCTTCCGCCAGCGCCGCGGTTTCCGCTTCCGCCAACATTTCCGCTTCACGGGCCCGGCGCTCGGCGTTCAAGTCCTCCAGCATGGCGGCAAGTTCGCGCGCTTCGGCCGGGTCCTCGGTGGAAAGCAACCGTGTCGCCAGCGACGCATCGCCGACGCGTCCGCCGGCATTGATGCGCGGGCCGAGGATAAAGCCGAAATCGTAGACGGTGGCGAGGCCCCCTCCTTTTCCTATTGGGCGCCCCGCGCTTTCAGCCAGCGCGACCAGGCCGAGATTGTTGCCGTTGCGCAATACCTTCAAGCCCTGCGCAACGATGGCGCGGTTGAAACCGGTCAAGGGGGCGACATCGCAAACCGTGCCGATGGCGGCAAGATCGAGCATGTGCATCAGATCGGGCAAGTTATTTGCGCCGATGGAACCGCGCCGGCGCGCTTCACGGTTCACGGCGGCGAGCGTCACCAGCACCACGCCCGCGGCAGTCAAATCGCCCTGCCCGGATTTACAATCAAGCCGGTTTGGATTGACCACAGCGCGCGCCTTCGGCGGCGGGCCGGCCATCAGATGATGGTCGAGCACGATGACATCGAGGCCGAGTTCAGCGGCTGCATTCAGCGGGCCTTCGGCGGCAGCGCCACAATCGACGGTGATGACAAGTTCAACGCCATCAGCTTTCAAACGCTCGAACGCCAACGCTGAAGGGCCATAGCCCTCCTTCATTCGGTCCGGCACATAAATTTTCAGCTCACGCCCGCGCGCACGAAAATAACGCACCAGCTGCGCGGCGGATGACCCGCCATCGACATCATAATCCGCCAGCACCGCGCACGAACGCCCCGCCACAATCGCGTCCTCAATCACCCGCGCGGCTTCATCCATGTCGGCAAAGCTGGATGGATCGGGGAACAACGCCTTCAGCGTCGGCTCAAGAAAATTCGGCGCGTCCTCCAGCGTGACGCCTCGCCCCGCCAACAAACGCGCCGCGATCTCCGGCAGTTGGAACCGCCGCCGCAGCGCCTCCACCAAGCCAACCTCCGCCTCGCGCGCCCGCCAACGCCGCCCGGTGAGCGAACGCTCCACGCCGAGGAAAGCGGGCGCGCGCCCTTCGCTTTTTCTGACAGGATAAATCACATCCCCCTCCCCCACCGAACCGCTTCGCGGTTCGGTATCTTGGTTGGCGGGATCGCAAAGCGATCCCGAGGGGGAGGGGGCAGGGGGCGGGGTGAAGCGCCGAGATCCACCATCCATGGCGCGGTCTCAGCAGTCGAATCACACAGAGGCATCGCCAAGACTTGCACACGCCGGAGTTTCACCCCACCCCCTGCCGCTTCCCCGCGAGGGGGGGCAGGCGATTTTAGCGCCGAGTGTCGCGCACGCTCTGCCCGGGTTGGAGATTTTGAACGCGGCGGAGGCGATGGCGTATGTAGCGCGATTCTGGGCTGGGGCGCGGGTAGCCCCGCCCCCTACCCCGGCCCCTTCACCCGCAGCTCCGCCACCATCCCCGTCGCGGAATTCATCACCAAGGTATGCGTGTGGACGAAGCCGCCCTGGCGGCGCACGCCGTCGAGCAGCGCGCCCGCCGTCACGCCAGTCGCCAGGAAAATCGCATCGCCGGAAACCAGTTCGTCCAAGCTGTAGCGACGCTTGAAATCGGTGATTCCTACGCGGTCGGCGCGGGCGCGTTCTTCGTCGTTGCGGAACACCAGGCGCGCTTGGAACTGCCCGCCGACGCATTTCAGCGCCGCCGCCGCCAGCACCCCTTCGGGCGCGCCGCCCTGGCCGATATAGATGTCGATGCCGGTTTCCGGTTTGGTGCAATGGATCACGCCGGCAACATCGCCGTCGGTGATGAGATGAACCCGCGCGCCGATCGCGCGTAGTTTTTCGATGATGCCGGCATGACGCGGGCGATCCAAAACGCAAACGCCAATTTCGGCCGACTTTACGCCCTTGGCTTTGGCCAGCGCTTTGACGTTTTCATCGGCGGGCTTGTCGAGATCGACCACGCCCGCGTCATAGCCAGGCCCAATCGCCAGCTTGTCCATGTAGGTGTCCGGAGCGTGCAAAAGGCCCCCGCGTGGCGCGAACGCAATCACCGCCAACGCGTTGGCCATGGCTTTTGCCGTCAACGTAGTGCCTTCAAGCGGATCGAGCGCGATATCGAGCGCGGGACCCTTGCCGCTTCCAACTTGCTCGCCAATGTAGAGCATCGGCGCTTCATCGCGCTCGCCTTCACCAATGACGATGCGGCCTTGCATGGTCATGGCATTGAGCGCGGTGCGCATCGCATCGACGGCGGCCTGGTCGGCGGCTTTCTCGTCGCCGCGCCCAATGAGCCTGGCCGCCGCAATCGCCGCCGCGATCGGAACCCGCGCCGCGGCGAAGGCAAACTCGTCACTCATCGCACGCATGCACCAACTCCAAAGCGAGTTTGTCCCGTGTGCTCAATCGGCATCACCCGCGCGCGTTCCGCGACAACATCCAAACCATCGATTGCCGCGACCGCCGCATCAATCGCCGTGCGGGCGCAGGCTTGGGTGGTGAGCACGATGGGAACCGAGGGGCCTTCGTGCACCGGCATTTGCAGAAAACTCTCAATCGAGATGTTTTCGTGCGCCAGCCGGTCGGACACCGCCGCGACAACGCCGGGGCGGTCCGCCACCAGCAAGCGAATATAAAATCGTCCGCGCTCCACTGGAAGCACGCGAGCTGCGCTCGCGAGCCGCGCCAACGGCCGTCCAAAAGCGTATCCCGCGCGTCCCTCGGCGAGATCGATGAGGTCGGAAGCGACCGAGGAGGCTGTCGG
>Ga0247727_10003597_pt1 | contig 34016 bp, 19 predicted proteins | sample WisWelCaveWW1625_FD_202498 | JGI IMG/M metagenome (GOLD analysis project Ga0247727, IMG submission 202498) | Biofilm microbial communities from Wishing Well Cave, Virginia, United States - WW16-25 | ecosystem: Environmental > Aquatic > Deep subsurface > Groundwater > Cave microbial mat | place...
CGAACAGTTGTACCGCGACACGGTTGAGAACTTGCCATACTGCATCCTTCGAAAGGATGCCGATCTGAGATTCACGTACGCCAACAAGCACAGCTGTAGGCTGTTGGGGGCGGATTTGGAATCGGTCGTCCGAAGAGATGATTTTGACTTTTACCCTCGCGACCTTGCGGAACGATACCGCGCTGACGATGAGAAAGTGATGAAGTCCGGTCAACCAATCACAGATGCCGAGGAGCCACACTATGCTCCGGCACTTAAGAAAATGCTCACGGTTCGTTTTAGCAAGTTTCCGATTCGCGATGTCGACGGCAAAATCGCCGGCGTGCAGACGGTCTTCAGAGATGCAACTGAAGAACTGGAACAGGAACAGAAGCGTAGAGTAATCGAGGATCGATGGCGTGCCCTCGTTGACGTTTCCTCGGATGCGATTCTTGTTCTGAAGGACGGAAAGATCGCGTTCGCAAACACGGCAGGTGGGAGGCTGCTTACGACCGGGCAAGAGAACATTACGGGACAAGCCCTCACACAGTTTCTTGATTCAACCGAAGATTCCATTCACCGCGAAATCGAACGGATTCTGGAGGGCGATGTGGCGCCGTTGGAGGCTAAATTCACTCGAAAATCCGATAACATTATTCTTTTCGTGGAGCTTTCCGCTCGACGCCTGTCCAAGAGTCCGTTTGAAGACGTGCTCCTGGTCGTGCGGGACATTGGAAAGGAGAAGAGAATGCTCGCGTCATTCCTTGCCGCGCAAGAGAAGATCGAGCATTTGACGCCACGCCGTAAACTCTTCGTCTCATACAGCCAACGTGACACTGCGCGACTCAACGAATTGATCCCGTGGCTAAAGCAACTTGAAGGGCTTGGCATTGACCTTTGGGTAGACACCGAGATCGCGCCAGGTCGTCGTTGGAAAGCAGAGATCGGCCGAGCCTTGGACACTGCCGATGCCGCGGTGCTCCTGGTGAGCATCGACTTTTTGAACTCGAAATTCATTAGTGAACTTGAACTACCCAAACTGCTTGAGGCGGCAGACGCTCGCCGAATGCCGATTTGTCCAGTGCTCGTAACTTCCGTCCCAGAAGAAAACTCCTTGCGGAGTCGGCAGTTTATCAATCGCGCTCCAGTTCAAGGTATGAATCCTAAGGATCGCAACGAATTGTGGAAGTTGGTTCACAATTGGGTCAGAGAGTCGCTCGGCGGGGTGTCACGGCCCTGAGTCTGCTCAGTGCAGCCTTCGGCCGCAACAGACTCAGGGTCGAGCCACAGACGGCGGGTGGCCTCCGCTTTGGGTGGCCATGCTGGTGACGTGAATTCGCCATGCTCACGCAAAGCCGAGAGCATGGCACCCGACGAGGAGTTTGGACTGATGGAAACATCCGAAGCGATTGAAGCAGGTAAGCGGGAACTGGCCGAATGCGAGAGGGCGTTGGGGCCGGATCATCTGGATCTCGCGGTGCCGATCGGAAAGCTGGCGCAGTGCTATGCCAATGAGGGCCGCTATGCGGCTGGGTGGCACGACCCTGAGTCTGCGAAGGGCGTGGCGCGTGGCGTAGAGACAAGTCACGCCCTTCGCAGACTCAGGGACGTGCCACACCTCCGCCGGAGTTGCCATAGTGAATTGACTCGGGTCGGGACTGCTAGAACGTGAGAATTCTGGATTCGCATTCCGTGAATGTCGCTGGTACAATGCCCAGTGACTTGGGCGTTTTGGAGAACGAGATATGACCAAAGTAGTTGTCGATGCCTCTCTGGATGCGAAACTCACCAGCCTGCGCGAGCCAGCGGAACTGTGCGACCACTCGGGCAGGATTCTGGGTTTCTTTCACCCCGTGGCCCAGCCTTCTGAAGCGACTGCCGCGCGAGACCTCTCGCCATTCTCGGACGAAGAAGTCGAGCGGCGACGGCAGCAGCGTAGCGGAAGTTCCCTCGAAGAAGTCCTGGAGCGGCTGAACCGTCAATGAAGTTCACTGTGATTTGGACTCCGACAGCCGAAAAGGATTTGGCTGCGACGTGGGTAGATCGCGTGCAAGACCGCGCGGCCATCACGCGGGCCGCGAGTTCCATCGACTCGTTGTTGCGACACGACCCGCATTTGCACGGCGAGTCCCGCTACGACACTGTTCGAATTCTGCATGTGCCGCCACTCGGCGTTGATTTCGACGTGCAACAGAATGATCGCATGGTGTTTGTGCTGTCAGTCTGGTACACGCGCAAGGCTCCGCAACGGTAGACGCTCGTCGGTCAGATCATTCCTCAAGATTGCTCAACGTCGCTTCACCGCCAGGGTGGCACTGGCAGTCTGACCTCGGCGTGAGTGGGCGACTGCGTGTGTGCCACTGGCTTTGCCAGTGTCTGATGTATGTATGGGTCGAGCCTCCGACAAAACACTGGCGGAGCCAGTGGCACCCGGCGGGTGGCATGGCCTCCGCTTTGGGTGGCCATGCTGGTGACGTGAATTCGCCATGCTCACGCAAAGCCGAGAGCATGGCACCCGACGAGGAATTTCGCCTGATGGAAACATCCGAAGCGATTGAAGCAGGTAAGCGGGAACTGGCCGAGTGCGAGAGGGCAGTGGGGCGGGATCATCTTGATCTCGCGGTGCCGCTCGGAAAGCTGGCGCAGTGCTTTGCCAATGAGGGGCGCTATGCGGAGATGGTGCCGCTGTGTCGCCGCGGGCTGGAGATCACGGAGAAGAACTTGGGGACGGAGCACCTCAGCGTCGTCGCTTGGCTGCACAACTTGGGGCAGAGCCTTTGCATGCTCTCCGAATTTTCCGAGGCGATCGCGCTGGTCGCGCGGGCGGTGGAGATTCGAGAAAAGTTGGTGGGGCCGGACCATCTCGAAATTGCCGAGGACCTGATCAATTTGGGCGGCCTCTATCGCCAGATCAAGCAGTTCGATCGCGCGGAGCCTTGCTATCGCAAGGCACTCGCGATGCAAGTGCGATTGGTCGGGCCGGTGCATCCTCACCTCATGTCCGCGCTGGAAGGACTCACCGAGCTGTGTTTCATGCAGAGCCGATATGCCGAGGCCATGTCGCTGCTGGAGCGGCTCGTGCCCATCAAGGAGCAGACATTCGGACCGGACACGATCGAGGTGGCGACGTCGCTGAACAATCTGGCCATGTGTTACCAGAAGCTGGCGCGGCACGCGGACGCCGAGCCGCTGTTCCGGCGAGTGCTGCGGATTCGTGAAGCCGCAATGCCGCCGGATGATCCTGAGATCGCGACCAGCATGCACAACCTTGCCGGCTGGTACGACAGTGCGGGTCGAACTGCCGAGGCGGAGCCGCTCTATCGGCGGGTACTCGCGTTTCGCGAACGGGTGTTGGGAGCGAATCATCCGGAGACGGCCCAGACCGTGCTGAATCTGGCGCTCATCGAGAAACGCAAGCAGAACTACGTCGAAGCGGAGCGTCTTTACCAGCGAGCGCTCGCGACGATGGAAGAACTCTTGGGGCCGGACCACTTCCACGTCGCCGTCGTGCGCAACAACTTGGGGATGCTGTGTCTCACTCAGGGCCGCTACGACGAGGCCGAAAGATTCTGTCTTGAGTCGCTGGCGATCCACGAGAAATCGCGGGGGCAACATGCGCACGAAATGTCCAGCGCCCTGAACAACTTGGGAAAGATTTACGCCGAGCAACAGAAGCCCGACCAAGCCGAGCGCCTCTACCTGCGCTCGCTCGCCGTGCTGGAAAAGGTTTTGGGGCCTGACCACCCGGAGATTGCCCAGGGGCTTGGCAACCTGACGATCCTCTACTTCGCGCAGGGAAAACATGAGCAAGCGCTGCGGCAGGTGCTTCGGTCGCGCGCGATCTTCGAGAAGTCACTCGGGCCGGATCATCCGATCGTCGCCGCCTGCCTGCGGCATCAAGCCGAGATGCTCCAACACATGGGACGCCACGACGAGGCCCGACCGCTCCTTGATCGCGTGAAAGAAATCTGGGCCAAGAATCCGCGGCCGCAGGCGTGAGTCGCGTGCCAAATCGTTGAATTCTCGTTTTGTCGAATACTGGACAGCCGCCATTTTGACACCAGGGCAGGTTTTGTCGTCGTCCGTCGAGTAAATTTTACGCAACCATTTGTAGTGTATCGTCTTGCTGCGAAAAACAGTGCCAAAACCTCAGGTTTTTTCCTTTCGACTGGCTGTTCGACACCCGCCAACTCAGGGTTTTGGTCGTCGCACAGGTGCGCGACGACCAAAACCCTGAGTTGGCGGGTGTCGCACACCTATCACATAAACGGCCACGCATCCGTTTGGTCGTCGAACAGGTGCGCGACGGCCAAACCGACAGGGTTTTGGTCGTCGCACAGCCAGGCGACGGCCGCCAACCTGAGTTGGCGCTTGTCGAATGTCTAGTCGAATGGCGGCCGGATGGGGGTTTGGGAGGTCGGACGATCGGAAACTGTGAAAATGGCTAGTTTTTATGCGTTCGGAAGATAGGGAAAGTTAACCAGTCTGAGTTGGCGTTTCGGGCACATGGCGGAGGAAAGTGCCGCGACAGTTCACGCGAGTTTGACCTTGCAAGTCGAAGATGAAGAGAGGGTGGCGGGTGTAGGTGCCCAACCTGAAGCTCGCCAGGACAAGCCTGGCGGATCGACAATTTGAGCAATGCAGGTTTGCGACACGCGCGGCCACAGCGGCAGTTGGCTGGCGCCGAGTCAACGCCGCTTGACAGCACATCGAACGAGCGGGATACTCGACGCCGCTTTCGAATTGCGAGTGAAGACTTATGTCGGCGCAGCGGATTGCAGATTGGTGTGCCGGGCCGATGAATCGCCGCACTTGGCTCAAGCTTGGCGGTTTGAGCCTGGGCGCGCTGGCGACTGGGATGGCGCCGAGTTTGGCACGCGTGCTCGCCGCGGAAACTCGGGCCGACGGCTCGACGCGCGATGCCGACACAGACTTTTCAGTGATCCTCTTCTGGGCCAATGGCGGGCCGAGTCACATCGACTTGTTTGATTTGAAGCCCAGCGCGCCGGCCGAGTATCGCGGCCCGTTTCGACCGATCCACGCGAACGTGCCGGGCATGGACATCAGCGAGTTGCTGCCGAATTTGGCCGCGCTCGGCGACAAGATCACGATTGTGCGCAGCCTCTGTCACAACCGCGCCGAGCATTCCGGCGGCACACACCGATTTCTGTCCGGCTACCCGTCGCGGGCTGCGAATCTGCCGGAGGCGGAATTTCCCGAACTCGGTTCTATCGTTGCCAGACAACTCGAAGGCCCCGCGCGCGATGTGCCGGTGTTCGTGGCGGACTCGAAATTGTACGGCGGCGGCCCGGCGTATCTCGGACCCGCGTACGCCCCGTTCATGCCCAGCCCAAATCCAATCACGGCGAGCGGCGCCAACAGCTACGATCCCGTGCCGCTCTATCGCACGGCGGCGAGCGTGGACAATCTGTCGCTCTCGACCGACGCCGCGCGGCTCGAACAACGCGGCCAACTGCTCGAAGCGCTCGACCGCATCCCGCGCGCGATCGATGCCGCCGGCCAGATGGACGCGATCGACACTTTTAACCGCCGCGCGATGGAGATTCTCACGAGCACTCGTACGCGCGACGCGTTCGACTTGTCGAAGGAATCGGAGCGCACGCGCCGCCGCTACGGCGACACGCACTGGGGCCGCAGCCTGCTAACGTGCCGGCGACTCGTCGAAGCGGGCGTGCGGTTCGTGCAATGCCACGCCACGTTTCGGCTCCGGCCCGAGACCGGCCGCACGACGACGTGGGACGACCATTCGGTCAACGCGGACATCTTTGAAGCCTACAGAGAAAAACTGCCGGTATTCGATCAGGCCGTGCCGGCGCTCATCGACGACCTGTTCGCTCGCGGGCTGGACCGGCACGTGCTATTCATCTTCAGCGGCGAGTTCGGGCGCACGCCACTGATCGCACACCAGGACTCGACCGGCCGACCCGGCCGCGATCATTGGCCGCGAGCGATGAGCGTCCTTCTTTCCGGCGGCGGCCTCCGCATGGGCCAGGTGATCGGCGCGACGAACCGCCGAGCCGAAGAGCCGATCGACCGCATCATGGACTCGAACAGGCTGCTCGCGACCATCTATCGCCGCTTCGGCATCGACACATCGCAATCCTATCTCGACCCCGCCGGCCGCCCCATCCCGATTCTTCCGGACGGCGAACCGATCGAGGAACTCGTGTAACGTCGATTGCTCCGAGCTATCCGCGACCCCGTGCGCGCCTTCGCGCAATGTTGATCGGCGCTCTGCCGCTCTCTGCACAGAGTTCTTGCCCGCGCTGCCATTGAGCTGCGCAGCCATTTGACGAGACTCGGCAAATCCGCTCGGCTCACGAGAAACTTGCACGACACAATCGCTTTGTGGCCAAGTGCTTCAAGGCGACGCGACGCGACGATTATGCTGACGGCGCTAGCGACGGCACGCGATTTGTTGTTGATCATCTCAAGCGTCTGACGATGCGACAGGATGAACACGGAAGGATGAATGCACGATGCACGCGAGGCCACGAGCGCACACGTTGGCGCCGTGATCTGATGACGCGATTGTTGACGGAATAGTTCGGCCAAACGCCTCTCCACATCTCTCCACCTCTCCCGAGTTTGGTCACTCCGTTACGCACAAGCAGCTTCGCGATCGAAATCGGCGCGTCCGACGGGCGACCGTTTGGAGTCGCGCGCCCGACAGCGAGGCCCGCTCGTGCACGTGATCCGAAAACTCGGTTTCAAACGCGCGGGAGAAAATCACTTGGTCGTTGCAACTCCAGAACCAAACGGAGCGGTGAAGAAGGACGCCGCACGCGCCGCGGCCAAACCAAGCGGCCGCCCGTCCAAGCCAAAGCTCAACAAGATCGAAGAGCTGAAGCGGGAGAAGGGCGGCCTCGACGTGCTGCCGGACATCGAGCGCTATGCCGCGTGCGGCGACCCGGACGCAATCACGGAAGACGACGCGCAGCGGATGAAGTGGTACGGGCTGTTCGTACGCAAACAGACGCCCGGCCACATGATGATGAGGCTGCGCGCCGTGTGCGGGCAGATGACAGCGCCGCAGTGGCGGCTGATCGCCGAGCTGTCCGATCGATTCGGCAAAGGATTCTGCGACCTGACGACTCGCCAGCAGGTGCAGATGCGTTGGTTCACGATTCGCGACGTGCCGGAAATCTGGCGGCAGTTTCGCGAAGTGGGTCTGACGAGTCAGCAGACAGGCATGGACAACGTGCGCGGCGTGTGCGGCTGTGCGGCCGCAGGGCTGACGCCGAGCGAGCTGGTCGATGCGCGCCCGGTCGCGAAGCAGTTCACCGAGATGCTCGTCGGCAACCGCGAGTTCACGAACCTGCCGCGCAAGTTCAACGTGACAATCACGGGCTGCTTGGAAAACTGCTGTCACCCGGAGACTCAAGACATTGGGCTGGTGCCGGCGGCGAAATCTGAAATCTCAAATCTCAAATCCCAAATCTCAAATTTGAAATCCGAGATTTCAGATGGTGAGGTCGGTTTCAACGTGCTCGTCGGTGGCAAGCAGGGTTCGGGTGGCATGCGGCCCGCGTCGGATCTGAATGTGTTCGTGACGCCGGACGAGGCCGCCGAGTTGTGCAAGCAAATCACGTTCATCTTTCGCGACCACGGCGCGCGTGAGACGCGCACGAAGGCACGGCTTGCATTCTTGATCGACGAGCGCGGCGTCGATTGGTTCCGCGACGAGCTCGAACGCCGCTGCGGCCGGTCACTCGCAACGGCGGGCATCGATCAACGCAAGAAAACGCACGCCGACCACGTCGGCATTTATCGTCAGCAGCAGCCGGGGCTGAACTACGTCGGTCTGCTCGTCCCTGTCGGGCGGATTTCGACCGACCAGATGCGTGGCGTCGCCGACCTCGCGGAGCGTTACGGCAACGGCGAGATCCGGCTTACCACCAGCCAGAACGTAATCATCGCCGGCGTGCCGGACGCCAAGATCGGCGACTTGACGCAGGAGCCGCTGCTCCGCGAACTGCGCTACGATCCGTCGCCGGTGATGCGCGGACTCGTGTCGTGCACCGGCATCGACTACTGCCACATGGCCCTGATCGAAACGAAGGGTTGGGCCATCGACGTGGCAAAGCGACTCGAAGAGCGTCTCGGCGACGCTGCGGCAATAGTGAAGCCGCTCACGATTCACTGGTCGGGGTGCTCCGCCGGCTGCGGCCTGCACCAAGCGTCGACGATCGGCCTGCAGGCGTGCCGCGCGCGGCAGCCGAACGGCGAGATCGCCGACGCGGCCCACGTCTTCGTGGGCGGCCAAACCGGGCCGAATGTCGCCGTCGGCGCCGAACTTTTGAACGACGTGCCGTGCAGCGAACTCGCCGACGCGCTGCTGCCGCTCGTCAAGTTTTTCCCTCGCAAGAAATGAGCGCCGATGGTTCCGAGCCTGTGCGAAATTTCAACGAGCGCTCCGCGCCGCGCGGCGGCCGAGCCGGCGAGCCTGCTCGACGAGCTGCTGCGCGAGCAACAAACGCTGACGGCCGTCGAGCGGTTCGCGGCATGGCACGAAACGGACTCGATGCCGCTTCCTGCGCGACGCTACTCGACGCTACTGCCGGCATCACCGCCGGGGCCGGGCGAGCAGTACGCCTTTGACGTCGATCTCGACGCCTGCTCCGGCTGCAAGTCGTGCGTGACGGCGTGCCACACGCTGAACGGTCTCGACGAACACGAAACGTGGCGCGACGTGGGGCTGCTGCACGGCGGCACGGCCGAGCTGCCGGTACTGCAACACGTCACGGCCGCGTGCCATCACTGTTTGGACCCGGCGTGCATGAACGGCTGCCCGGTGAAGGCGTACGAAAAAGATCCGGTGACCGGCATCGTGCGGCACCTCGACGATCAGTGCATCGGCTGCCAGTACTGCATGCTCGCGTGCCCATACGACGTGCCGAAGTACAACCACCGGCTCGGCATCGTGCGCAAGTGCGACATGTGTTCGAGCCGGTTGGCGGTCGGCGAGGCGCCGGCGTGCGCTCAGGCGTGTCCGAACGAGGCGATCCGAATCACGGTCGTGCGGCAGCGCGAGGTGATCGAGAATTGCGAGACGAGCCAGTTCCTGCCCGGCGCGCCGGAGTCGGGAATCACGATGCCGACGACGAACTACAAGACACGACGGGCTTTGCCACGCAATCTCTTACCGGCCGACTACTATTCGGTTCATCCCGAGCGCGCGCACTGGCCGCTCGTCGTCATGCTCGTGCTGACGCAGCTTTCCGTCGGCGCGTTTGCCGTCGCCCTCGTGCTCGAATCGCTGGTGCGGCCGGAAGTGCTCGTCGAGGTGTCGCGCGTACACGCGGCCGGCGCCCTTGTTTTCGGATTGCTGGCGCTGGGTGCGAGCGTGTTTCACTTGGGCCGGCCGCACCTCGCGTTCCGCGCGGTGATCGGTCTCGGCACGTCCTGGCTGAGCCGCGAGATTCTCGCGTTTGGCGCGTTCGCGGCGCTGGCAACCGCGTACGCCGCGCTCACGTGGTGGCAGCCGCGCGATGACGCGGGAGTGACCGAAGTCGCGTCGTCTAACATCCATTCATCGAACGAGCGTGTCGCGGCGGAACCGAGCGGCGCGATGACACGAACTAGGCCGCCCCGTTTCGGCCGCACGGCGCTCGGGTGGTCCGTCGTGCTTGCCGGAGTGAGCGGCGTCATTTGTTCGATCATGATCTACGGTTCGACGCGCCGGCGTTTTTGGAGCGGCACTGCGACGAGTTTCAAGTTTCTTCTCACGGCGGTCGTGCTCGGCGTCGCGACAACGCTGGTCGCGTCGCTCGCCGCGGCCGCGTGGACGCCGGGCTTGACGCTGAATCAGGTCTTGACCGATTACGGCGCGTCGCTTGCGAAGCTGCTCATCGCCGCGGCCGGGGGCAAACTGTTCTTCGAGGCCGCGTCGCTGCGGCACTTGCGGGACAAACAGAATTCGCCGGCCAAACGCTCCGCGATCTTGATGACCGGGCCGCTGGGCCGCGCGGCCGCGTGGCGGTTTCTTTGCGGACTGATCGGCGGACTGGTCTTGCCCGCGCTGTTGCTCGCGCACGGCAGCGCAGCGGGCCACACGAATCCAAGCGAATCATTCATCGGCGCGATCGTCCTCGCGTCGTTCGTCGCATGCGTGCTCGGCGAGTTGCTCGAACGCTACCTCTTCTTCACGGCTGTCGTGGCGCCGCGCATGCCGGGGAGGCTCGTGACGTGAGCGAGCAGCAGTCCATCTTGTTTGACCGCAAGCCGGAGGCGAGCGCGACGGAAGTGATGAATCCACGCCCCCCCCCCGCGCTCGCCTCCGGCTTGCGGTTAAGCGATCTTTTGTTCGAGCGCGACGGCCCGCTCACGCGCGAGTTGCTGCTGACAGCGGGCGGCATTGGCCTCGGCCAAGTGCCGGCTCATCTCAAACCGGACGCGACCACGACAATGGTCTGCGGCTACTGCTCGACCGGCTGCAACTTGACGGCTCACTGGAAAGACGGCGTTGCCGTAAGCCTGACGCCGGACGCGAATTATCCCGTGAATCGCGGCCTGGCGTGCCCGAAAGGATGGGAAGCGCTGGCCGTGCTCCAGTCGCCGGACCGCGCAACTACGCCGTTTCTCAAAAACGCTCGCGGCACGCTCGAACCGGTCGATTGGGACACGGCGCTGCAAACGTTTGTCAGTCGCTTCAAGGAGATTCAATCGAACTACGGCCCCGATTCACTCGCGTGGCTCGGCACGGGCCAGATGCCGACTGAGGAATTGGCGTTACTTGGGGCGCTCGCGAAATTCGGCATGGGTGTCGTTCACGGCGACGGCAACACGCGGCAGTGCATGGCCACGTCGGTCGTCGCGTACAAGCAGTCGTTCGGATTCGACGCGCCGCCGTACACGTACCGCGACTTTGAAGAGTCGGACGTGATCGTGCTCGTCGGGTCGAATCTCGCGATCGCGCACCCGATCTTGTGGGAGCGCGTGCTGCGGAACCCGCACCGGCCCGAAATCATCGTCGTCGATCCGCGCTCGACCGAGACGGCGATGGCGGCCACGCGGCACCTCGCCATTCGGCCGAAGAGCGACCTCGATCTGTTGTACGGCATCGCACACATCCTGATCGAACGCGGCTGGATTGACCGGGCGTTTATCGACGCGAGCACGAGCGGCTTCGACGAGTTCGCGTCGTTCGTGCGCGAGTTCACGCCGCAGCGCGTCGCGGCGGCGACCGGCATTGACGCGGACCGGCTGCACGAACTCGCCGAGACGATTCACCGCGGCAAACGTGTGTCGTTCTGGTGGACGATGGGAGTCAATCAAAGCTACCAGGGCGTGCGCACGGCTCAAGCCATCATCAACCTCGCGCTCATGACCGGCAACATCAGCCGGCCGGGCACCGGCGCGAACTCGATCACCGGCCAGTGCAACGCAATGGGGTCGAGGCTCTTCTCGAACACGACGAACCTGCTCGGCGGCCGCGATTTCGCGAACTCGCAGCACCGCGAGAAAGTCGCCGGCGTGATCGGCATCGATCCGCGGCGGATTCCTGACCGGAACAGTTGGGCGTATCCGGAGATCATCGAGGGCATCCTCGCCGGAAGGATTCGCGGCCTGTGGGTGATCGGGACAAACCCGGCCCACTCGTGGATCAACCAGAACGTGCTCCGCGTCGTGTTCGATCGGCTCGACTTTCTTGTCGTGCAGGACATGTATCACACGACCGAGACGGCCCAACTCGCGGACCTCGTGCTGCCCGCCGCCGGCTGGGGCGAGAAGGAGGGCACGTTCATCAACTCGGAGCGGCGCATCGGCACGATCAAAAAGGTCGCGCGTGCGCCGGGCAAAGCGCTCGCCGACTTTGCGATCTTCAAACTCGTCGCCGAGTACTGGGGCTGCGGCGAGACGTTCCGCGAGTGGTCATCGCCCGATGCGGTGTTTCAGATTCTCAAGCGACTCTCGCGCGGGCTGCCGTGCGACATCACCGGCATTCGCGATTACCAGATGCTCGACGACTGCGGCGGGATTCAGTGGCCGTGGCCCGAGTGCGGGGCGGCTGGGATCGAGTCTGAAAGCCTCCAACCGATTCGAATTGTCCCACCAGATACGGCTGAGTGCTCGCAGACTCGACCTCAGCCACTCGCCGAGCGTCGATTATTCGAAGACGGTCGCTTCTACCACGCAGACGGCCGGGCGCGGTTCATCTTCGAACCACCACGGCCGATGCCGGAGCCGCCGAATGAAAACTTCCCGCTCGTGCTGCTCACCGGGCGCGGTAGTGCGGCACAGTGGCACACGCAGACCCGGACCGAAAAATCGGCCGTGCTGCGCAAGCTGTACCCGGAATCGATCTACGTTGAAATCAACCCGGCCGACGCGCGCGAGTTACGTGTGAGTCCGAACGAGTGGGTGTTGGTCGAATCGCAGCGCGGCCGCATCCGCGCGAAGGCGTTCATCACGCAACTCGTGCAGCCCGGTCACGTGTTTGTGCCAATGCATTACGCGACCGCAAACCAACTAACCGACGCCGTGTTCGATCCGTATTCACGCCAGCCGTCGTACAAGGCCTGCGCGGTGCGAGTCGTTCGCGAGGAATGACGAAACCAACACGACGGAGGATCCCACCGTGCAACTGAGAGATTTCCTGCGTTCCGGGCACACGCCGACGCTCGTGAGTGCGTTTCTGTATTTCGACGTCAGCTTCATGGTGTGGGTGCTGATCGGGGCGTTGGCCAATTCGATCGCGCCGGAGTTTGCCCTGACGGACGCGCAGAAGGGCTTCATGGTCGCGGTGCCGATTCTGGGCGGCGCGGTGTTGCGGTTGATTCTTGGACTGCTGGCGGATCACTTCGGACCGCGTCGCACGGCGATCGTCGGCATGATCCTGACGCTCGTGCCGCTCGTGCTCGGATGGACGTGGGCGACGACTTTTCACCGGTTGCTCGGCGTGGGTTTTCTGCTCGGCGTCGCGGGCGCAAGCTTCGCGGTGGCGTTGCCGCTGGCAAGTCGCTGGTATCCGCCGCGGCATCAAGGTCTGGCGATGGGCATAGCCGGCGCGGGCAACAGTGGGACGGCGCTGGCGACATTCTTCGGGCCGCGGCTGGCGGAGCACATCGGCTGGCACGCCGTGTTCGGCCTGGCGGCCGCGGCGATTGGCCTGACGTTCGTTGCATTCATTTTGATGGCAAAAGACAGCCCGAATCAGCCGGCGCCGAAACCGCTCGCCGATTACTGGACGATTCTGCAGGAGCGCGACGCGTGGTGGTTTTCGCTGTTTTATTCCGTGACGTTTGGTGGGTTCGTCGGGCTGGCGAGTTTCTTGAGCATCTTTTTCCGCGACCAGTACGAACTAAGCCGCGTCGCCGCGGGAGCGTTCGCGACGTTGTGCGTAGTGGCCGGGTCATTTTTGCGGCCGGTTGGCGGTTACTTGGCCGATCGGTTCGGCGGGATCCGCATGCTCACGGGCCTGTACGTCGCGATCGGCGCGGTCATGCTCGCGGTCGCGACACTTCCGCCGCTGGCGGGCGTAACGGCCGCGCTGTTCGTCGGCATGGGCCTGTTGGGGATGGGCAACGGCGCGGTGTTTCAACTCGTGCCGCAACGGTTCAGCCGCGAGATCGGCGTCGTCACGGGCATCGTCGGCGCGGCGGGCGGCGGCGGCGGCTTCATTCTGCCGAATCTGCTCGGTACGATCCGTCAATTCACCGGCAGCTTCAGCGGCGGATTTGTCGTATTCGCATTGGCCGGATTTGCTTGTGCCGGCGCACTCGTCTACGTGAGTCGTGCGTGGCAGGGAGTGTTCGTTGGTCGCGGTGGGCTCGCGGCCAACTTGGTGCCCGTATCCATCGCAGCCGAATCGGAATGATTGCTGCCTAGAACTTGAAGCTGAACTGCGTGTAGAAAAAGTCGGCGTCGCCACTCGACATCGCGCCGGTCGCGGTGTTCGAGATGAAATCGCCGGCGAAAAAGTGCGAGTAGCCAAACAGGATGTCGGCGTGCGGGGTCATCTGCAGCTGCACGGTGAAGTCGAGTTCCTGGCCCACATCGGTGCCGGACGAGCCGGTCGCGTCGGTGCGGACGACGCCGCCGGCCGCGTTGTACAGCGAGTCGCGAGCTTCCTCGAGGTGGAAGATGTGCCACCAGGCGAGCAGCGTAACTTTGTCGCACGGCTTGGCGGTCAGCAGGAAATTCCAGTCCTCGATGTTCTGCCGCGCGACGAGGTCCATGAAGCCCATGTATTTGTGGCCGAGCGGAAATAGTTGGTTGAATGTGCCGCGGCCGCCGTCGGTCGGGTCGGAGTCGCCGGATGCCCAATCGAAGTAGGTCCAGAAGACGGGCTTCCACGGCAGGTCCTTGAAGTCGTAGCCCAAGCCGATCGTGTAGAAGCCGGCCGACTGATCGAGCGTGAGATAGTCGCCAAACTGGTACGCCCCCTCGACTTCAAAGAGCCAATCGCAGCACCGGCCCTGGTAGCGGGCGCCGAACGTGTTCGCGTCGAACGATCCGAGGTGGGCACCGCTGTCGAGGATCGGGTTGGCCCGCAGGTCGTCCTCTTCGAATCGGATGTAATAGAAGTCCCACGTGTGATCTTTGATCTCGTGCCACGTGGCGTAAACGCCCATGAATTCCTGGCTCTGATCGGGGTGATCAAAGTTGTGGTCGTTGAATTGGTGCTGCGAGAAAGGAACGGGGCGCGTCCAGAAGGCGTCCACGTCCCACGTTTTGCTCTTCCAGAAGACGTCGGCACCGTCGAACGTGCGGCGCGTGTTGCTCCAATCGAGTGGCGAGATCAGTCGCTGGTTGCCGAAGAGCAGTTCTTGCCGCCCGACGCGAGCCGATAGCGACCCACCGCAGCAATCCTCCATCAGCTTCGCCTCGACGAACAGATTGATGAAATCGGCCCGGTTTTCCTCGATCGTCCGCGGCGGTTGATCCTCCCACGAACTCGTCGCGTCGAGGAATTCGGCGAATCCCCGCAGCCAGCCGTTGTACTTCAGGTCGCCGTACAGCCGGGTGCGTTGCAGCAGGAACTCGTTGTCTTCGCCGTTCAGTCGGCTGCGGGCCATGTTCTGCTCGTCGTGAAATCGCATCCGATATTCGCCGCCCACGTCGAGCGTCGTGCACGAGCCGAGGCAGATGCGCTTCAGCGAATCGAATGGGTCACACGACACGTAGTCCGGTGCGTCTAAGTAGCTGAAGTTGTAGAACGGATCCTTGAATGGCTTCGGTGCCGGCTTCGGAACTGCGGCTTTGGCCGCATCGGGTTTCTGCAAAGGAGCCGTTTCGCGAACTGTCGCAACCTGGACGGCAGAATCTTCCGCCGCGGCGATCCGTTGAGCTAGGACTACGATCGGCGCACGCTCCTCGGCTCGGGCCGCGGCCCCAACGCCCGAAATCATGGCGACGCCAAGTGCGCTCCGCGCAATTCCATTCGGCCATTTCATACAAGCTCCGCTCTGCTTTTCGATGTGGGGACGAGTCATTCGCGCGCCGCGCGTGGCCTGGAGAGTACTCCGTAGAGATGCGCAACGCGAACACTCGTGCGACGACGCCGATTCAAGAGGATCATCGGGCGCGCCGTCGGGAAACTTGATGGGAACCTCTCCGCGACAATCTCGGTCGAGTGGTTACGACGCAGACGAGTGAATTTGGACAAGCATTGCCGATTGCAACGCGGCTGGGCGTCGTCGCGCATGCCGCCTCTGAAGTCGCGCGCCGTCGCCGCGCCCGTTCAATCGCGTGGTCGTTCACGGTAAACTGTAGGTCGATTCGGCCAACTCGATCGACTACTTGGGACGATTCCGATGGAGACACCGCTGAACGGCCGCACCATCGCGCTGCCGGAGACGCGCGAGATCGACCGGCTCGCCACGATGCTCGAAGAAATAGGGGCGACGACGATCCGCTGTCCGCTCGTGGCGATCCTCGACGCGCCGGACCCCGAGCTAATCGTCGCGTGGCTGAACGACCTGATCGCCGGCAAGTTCGATGATTTGGTGCTGCTCACCGGCGAGGGGCTACGGCGCTTGCTCGGCTTCGCGCGGCGCGCGAACCTTTACGACGCCGCCGTCGCCGCGTTCGGCCAAGTCCGCACGATCACGCGCGGCCCGAAGCCAGCCCGCGCGCTCCGTGAGATCGGTCTAGCCCCGACCCGCGCCGCGGAACGGCCGACGACCGACGGCGTCATCGCCACGCTCTCGGGGGAAAACTTGCGCGGCCGGCGCGTCGCGGTGCAACTCTACGCTCAAGTGCCGAACCCGAAACTTATCGAGTTTCTCGACCGGGCCGGTGCCACGGTTTCAGCCGTCGCGCCGTACATCTACGCGCCGGCCAGCGACGAAGGGAGGGTCGTCGATCTGATTCACCGGCTCGAACGAGGCGACGTCGACGTCATCGCGTTCACTAGCGCGTCGCAGGTCGAGCGGCTCTGGGAAGTCGCACGCGACCGCGGAATCGAGCCGTCGCTCGTCGCCGGCATCGCCCGAACTCTCGTCGCAGCCGTCGGCCCGATCGTCGCCGACGAACTACGCCGTCACGACGCTGTCGTCGCAATTGAACCCGAGTCGTCGTTCTTCATGCGGCCGATGGTGAACGAGATCGTCAAGGCCCTCGCCAAATTGCCGCCTCGTAGCGTTACTTCGTGACGTGAAGCGGCCATCAAACGCGGCCGGATTTGCGCCGTGAAATACGCCGAGGCGGCGCGTCGCCCGTAGATCCGCGTGATGCCGCACCGCGAACTCTGCGGGCCCTGATCTTCCTGACTCGCCATTTTCGTCATTGACGATTGGCGCACACGCCCGCAATAGTGGTTGTACTTTTGCCGACATTTTCAAAGGAGGATCATCATGCGAAAGTCGCTTGCGAGTTGCCTGTTCGCGCTGGTCGTCGTCACGCCCGGTGGTTCCGTTTTCTGTCAGGAGACAAAGCCCGAAAACGTGAACTCGCCGCTGCGGCAACAACCATCGCGACTGGAGGGCATTGACGAATTCATCGCCGGCGCGATGAGCGAATGGAAGGTGCCCGGTCTCGCCGTCGCCGTCGTGCAGGACGGCAAGGTGATTCACGCGAAGGGTTACGGATTCCGCGACGTCGAGCGACAGTTGCCAATTACGTCGAAGACGATCTTCGCGATCGGGTCGATCTCGAAATCGTTCACGGTAACGGGGCTGGGCATGCTGGCCGATGAGGGGAAGCTCGACTGGGACAAGCCGGTTCGCGGTTATGTTCATGACTTCCAGCTTCATGACAGAATGGTGACGGACCAGATGACGCCGCGGGACCTGGTCACGCACCGATCCGGTCTGCCGCGGCACGATTTCGTGTGGTACGGCGACCCCAAGCTTTCGCGCAAAGACCTGCTCGGCCGATTGCGATACCTGGAGCCGAGCAAGGAATTTCGCAGCACGTGGCAGTATCAGAACCTCATGTACATGACGGCCGGCATCGTGGCCGAACACCTCTCGAGCACGTCGTGGGAGGAATTTACGCGCGAGCGAATTGTCGAACCGCTCGGCATGGACGGGACCAACTTTTCCGTCAACGACTCGCCGAATGCGGACGACTTCGCCCTGCCCTATTCCAAGGCGAAGGACGAGATCAAGCTGATTCCGTTTCACAACATCGATTCGGTCGGGCCCGCCGGCTCGATCAACTCGAATGTCGAGGCAATGATCAAGTACGTGCAGTTCCACATCGCCAAGGGCCGGCACGCCGACAAGCAATTGCTATCGGCGGCCCAGGCCGAACAGATGCAGACGCCGCAGATGGTCATGGCAGCGACGACACAGTCGCCGCGAGACGAGGAACTTGGCGATCTGAGTTACGGCATGGGTCTGATGGTCAGCGCGTACCGCGGCACAAAATACGTCGAGCACGGTGGCGGCATCGACGGATTCATCTCGCTGTTGTCATTCCTGCCGCGCAAGAAGATCGGCGTGATCGTGCTCACGAACATGTCCGGGTCGAACCCGGTGCCAACGATCGTTACGCGTCGCATTTACGATCAACTGCTCGGACTTGAACCGGTGGATTGGACCGCCCGCATTCGCACGCAGCAGAAACAAGCCGAGTTGGCCGCGGCGATGGCTAAGAAAAACGCCGCGTCGGACCGCAAAGCGGGCACGTCGCCGTCGCACGCGCTCGCCGATTACGCCGGGAAATACGAGCATCCAGCCTACGGCACGATCAAGATCGAGCACGACGGCTCGGCGCTGAAACTCTCGACCGGCAGCGGCACTACCGCGTCACTCGGTCATTTCCACTACGACATTTTCGAGTCCGACGACGATCCGACAGGCCGGTTCGACAAACGCAAAGTCACGTTTCTGTACAACAAGAGGGGCGACGTGGACCGCGTGACAGTGCCGTTCGAGCCGGCCGTGAGCGACATCGTGTTCACGCGCGCCGCCGACCCACAGATGCGGCAGCGCAGTTTCCTCGAATCGCTCGCCGGCACGTACGGGCTTGGCCTCACGCCCGTGGCCGTCGCGTTCAAAAACGACTCGACCCTCACGCTGACGGTTCCCGGCCAGCCGACGTACGAACTCGTGCCCGCGCGCGGCACGACGTTCGACCTAAAAGGACTGAACGGTTACAGCGTCGAGTTCAAGAAGGACGAGTCCGGGGCATTCACCGAACTGGTGTTTCATCAGCCGAATGGGACGTTCGTCGCTAAGCGAAAGGGTTCGCCGAGCGCGACTATCGTCGGCGTGAAGACCGAACCGGCGCGGCCGGTTAACGGCAACGCGCCGAAACCGGCCCAGCCGGCGGCTGTGACGAAATCGGCCGCTGCTTCCGCAAGGCTCGAGCCGGTGCCGGCTTTGCCGCCCGCGTGGACGCCGGAACTCATGATGACGGTACGTCGCGTCGGCGCTGTGCGTGTTTCGCCGGACGGCAAGCGAGTCGTTTATCACGTCGGCTCGGCTGTGATGACCACCGATCGCAGCGAGGTCGTGACGCAGATTTTCGTCGCCGACGCCGACGGCACGAATCGGCTACAACTGACCCACGGCGACAAATCGTCCAGCGACCCGCAGTGGTCGCCCGACGACGAACAAATCGCGTTCGTTTCGGCCCGCAGCGGCAAGAACAATTTGTATTTGCTGCACCTGGCCGGCGGCGAGGCAGAGCAATTGACCGACGTAAAGACCGTCGTCGGCGCGTTTCAGTGGTCACCGGACGGCAAGCAGATCGCATTCGCGATGGCGGACGCGCCGAGTGAATCCGAATTACAGTCGCTCCGGTCGCGGGACGACGCGAAGTGGGCCGATCACAATCCGAAGATGACGCGGCTGTACATTGTGCCGATTGATAAATCACCGGACGGAAACCGGCGGCCGCGCAGGTTGACCGCTGGCGACTTCAGCCTTGCGACCGCCGCGCGAACGACGGACCCGGGCTTCGACTGGGCGCCGGACGGCAAGTCGATCGCATTCGCTCATCAGACGAATCCGCGAGCGAACGAGTGGACCACCGCCGACGTATCGTTGGTCGACGTTTCGACTGCCGAAGTGAGGTCGCTGGCCGCGACGCGGGCCGCGGAGTTGCGGCCGGTTTTTTCGCCCGATGGCCGCTGGGTCGCGATGACCGCGAGCGACTCGCCGCCGACGTGGGCCGGCAGTTCGCGGATTCAAATCGTCGCGGCCGCGGGCGGCGAGCCGCGCGGGCTGCCGCAATCGTTCGACGGCAAGCCGAACATTCTTGGTTGGGCACCGAATGGCTCCCGAATCTACTTCTCCGAACCGCGCGGCACGACCGACCGCCTGTACTCGATCGACGTACGCTCCGGCGAAATCGTCGAACTATCGTCCAGCAACGAAGTCTTCACGAGCATCGACCTCAACCGCGGCGGCACAATGCTCGGTATCGCGATCGAGTCGTCGCATCAGGCGGCTGAGGCATTCGTCAGCCCCGTCGACCGTTTCGCGCCCGCGCAGGTGAGCCGCGCGAATGCCGAACTGCCGAAATCGCCGCTCGGCAAGGTTGAAGTCGTCCGTTGGAAGAGCACGGACGGGCTTGAAATCGAGGGAATTCTCACGTATCCGACCGGTTTCGAGCCGGGTAAGCGCGTGCCGCTGCTGCTCAACGTGCACGGCGGCCCGGCTGGCGTGTTCTCGCGGAAGTTCATTGCGCAATCGAGCCTCTATCCGATCGCGGCATTCGCGGCCCGCGGCTACGCCGTGCTGCAGCCGAATCCGCGCGGCTCGTCCGGCTACGGCGTGCCGTTTCGTTTCGCGAACCACAAAGATTGGGGCGGCGGCGACTATCAGGATCTGATGGCCGGCGTCGATCACGTGATCGCGTTGGGCGTCGCCGATCCGGAACGGCTCGGCGTGATGGGCTGGAGCTACGGCGGCTACATGACCTCGTGGACGATCACGCAGACGCGCCGCTTCAAGGCCGCGTCGATCGGCGCGCCGATCACAAACGTCATCAGCTTCAACGGCACGGCCGACATCCCCAATTTCATCCCGGACTATTTTGGCTCGCAGCCGTGGGAGTCGGCGGATCTCATGCGCGCCCGCTCGCCCGTCTTGAACGCGAAGGGCGTGACGACGCCCGCGCTGATTCAACACGGCGACGCAGACGCGCGCGTGCCGCTGTCGCAGGGCCTCGAATTCTTCAACGCCCTCAAACAGCAAAACGTGCCGGTCGAAATGCTCGTGCTGCCGCGCCAACCGCACGGGCCGGTCGAGCCGAAGATGATCCTCAAAGTGATGCAGACGAACCTGGATTGGTTCGACAAACACCTCGCGGCCAAGCCGCAGGAGCCGGCTGGCGGCGCGACGAAGCGCGATATCAGGCCAGAGATCAAACCGCAGCAGAATCAGGGCATCGACGACTTCATTCAAGCCGAGATGAAGAAACGAAATATTCCCGGCCTGTCGCTCGCGGTGGTCAAGAACGGCGAGGTCATGCTGACGAATGGATTCGGCAAGGCGAACCTCGAACTGAACGTCGCCGCCGCGCCCGAAACGGTCTACCAACTCCAGTCGATCACGAAGACGTTCACCGCGGCGGCCACGATGATGCTCGTCGAGGAAGAGAAGATCGCCCTCGACGACAAGATCACGAAGCATCTTGACAACCTGCCGGAGTCATGGAGCGAAATCACGCTGCGGCAACTGTTGTCGCACACGTCTGGCATCAAAGACTTCATCAACGAGCCGACCGTGAACTTGCGACTCGACGCGACGCCGGCCGAAATCGTGCGATCGCTCGCCGACAAGCCGCTCAATTTTCCGCCAGGCGAAAAGTTTCGCTACTCGAACACCGGCTACCAACTGCTCGGCATGATCATCCACAAAGTAACCGGCCACGAATGGGGCGAGTTCGTGCGCGAGCGTATCTTCGAGCCGGTCGGCATGAAGGACACGCGCGTCATCAGCCTGGCCGACATCATCCCGAACCGCGCCGCGGGCTACCGGGTGCTGAACGGCAAGCTGGAAAACGGCGGCTTCGTCGCGCCGTCGATCCTTGCCTATCCCGGCGGCGGCGTGCGCAGCACGGTGCTCGATCTGGCAAAGTATGACGCGGCTCTCCGCGGCGAAAAACTGCTCAAGCGATCGACACTCGACCTCATGTGGACTCGCGCAACCCTGAACGACGGCTCGCGCGCACCGTACGGCCTCGGCTGGTTCGTCGCCGACTCCGGCGGCCATCGGGTCGTGCAACACACCGGCAGCCACCTCACCGGCTTCGGCACCGTGATCGCCCGATACATCGACGACGGACTTACCGTGATCGTGCTCACGAACCAGAACGGGGCCAACCCGAGTGAGATCGCGCGCGGCGTCGCCGGCCAATTTGTTTCCGAGTTGCGCGCCGGGAATGTCAGCGAACCGAAGCCACAGGCGTGGTCACCGACCGGCCAAGACTGAATGGAAGCAAGCTCTTTGGGATGATCCAAGACTTCAGTCGCAACACGTACCATTCACTCCGTGAACGGGCCGAAGCGAATGCCGAAGATCTACTTCTTAATTGCTTTGACTACGACCACGGCGCCGGCGTACTCGCCGTCACGCCAGTCGTCAATGGTGAACCCCGCTTGTTCGATCATTTGTCGAATGTCATCCTTGGTGTCCCGATGAATGAGATCCGTCATCTTCTCGTGCACGAGCTTGGCCGCTTCAAAGTTCATTTTCAGGGACTCGAACAGCCCCTTCTTCTCCAACACTTCACGCATGCGTGCGAAGAGCTTCTTCACGTCTGTTTCACGGTGCGGCGTAGAGAGGGCCAGTGTGCTCCCGGGCCGCAGAATGCGATGAACTTGTTCGAGACAGGCGTGCCGATCTTCCACGGTGTACAGCACATTGATGAGGATCGCCGCGTCGAAGTAGCTCTGTGGCAAGTCTTCCAGTCGAAGTACGTCCTCCTTCACGATCGTCAGCCTGTCCTCGTCGGCAGCACGAATCTTGCTTCTCAAGTATTCGAGCATTCCCTCGTTGGATTCGACCGCCCAGACTTCCCGTCGCTTGTCGGCGTCGAGCAGCTTGAGCGTGGCGGTGCCGGTTCCGGCTCCAAGATCTACACAGCGACGTGCATTGCCGACCATGGCGACCGCCAAATCGAGCAGCGCCACGTAGTCGTCGAACGGAAGGAGCAGCTTGTCGTAGGACATGGCGTAGCGCGACCAGTTGACTTCCCTCTCCAATCGTGCCTTGATGTCTTCCCAGAGTTCCTGGGTCTTTTCCGCGACAAGCACGTTGAGATGGACCGACCACGCCGCGGGCACTCCCTGCGCGTCGGCGATCTGGGCAGCGAGTTTCTGAAACAAGATGATGCCGTATTTCTTGGAGTCGTAATGCAACAACTCCAAGTCCACGAGCGGATCCTTGCCGGAACCGAACACCTGCTTGGATCGTTCGATCACCTCGGTACAGTTGGTGAGTTGCCGAATAAATTCGATCGCTTGCTGACCGCGCCTCAAGCCGAGCGGCTTGGCGACCAGTTCGTCAAACGTTGAATTCCAGTCGAGGAAATGAAATGTGTGATCCAACACGTAGGTCGGGCCGATCAACTCGAGAATCGCCCGGCGCGCGCCCTGGACCACACCCCAGCGCGATTCCGTGGGCACCGGCGGTTTGTCGATGCCCGGAAAGCCCTGCGACTCAATCGCCTTGCCCAATCTCGACCAACCGTCCTTCTCAAACAGGTCCACCGATTGGAAATCCGACAACGGCTCCGGCAGTTCGACCTGTTCGAGACGCACGGGGATCAGATAGATGTCCGTCGCCTTCAATTCTTCGAGACGATCGAGCGCAAACTTGATTTCGTTCTTGAGGTATCCTTTTTCGTCCAACGTGTTCTTGGAAACGCACGCCAGAAAAAAGTTAGATTCCTGAACGGCCCGCTGGACGCTCAACTTCCATCGTTCTCCTCCATGGATGTCCTTCTTATCCATCCACGGCTTGTAACCGGCACCCTCGAGTTTGTTGTAGAGCGTTTCGACCTTCGCAAGGTCTTCGCGTTCGTAACCGAGAAAGATTTGAGCGATTTCTTTTCCGGGACCCTTTGGCATCGCGAATTCTCCTGACTGCCTTGTTCACGGAGTATTATCACATCTGCTGTCACCCACACTATCTGGAATCGCGGTACGTGAAGCTTGCACTCACTTATCCAAAGTGGTCACAATCTTCTGGACGGCGTCGTGAATACCGCGCGCGACGTCGAGAAGTGCCGCATCCCTGTCTCCCCAACTCGTCACCGGCTTACCATCACGCGGCAGGACTTGGAGTTTTGCGAGCGGCGTCTCTCGCCATTCACACGCTCGAAGGATGACTGGAATTACCTTGGCGGCTCCCGCGTCGTGCCGCTCCATCGCGCGCTTCGCCTCTCGGTTGTAACAGTATTCGGACGCGATAAAAGCCGGACTCACCAGCAGCACGATGATCTGTGCCTGATTGAGATGAGCGAGGATCTTGTTCGCCCAGTCGGTCCCTGCGCCGATCTTCCGATCATGCCAAGCGTTGATGATTACGCCGCGCCGCTTGACCATCGCGAGATGGGTTTCCAGTTTCTTCCGCCACTTCTCGTCCTCGTGCGCGTAGGAGAAGAAAACTTCCACGATGGCCGGCCGACGCTCTACCGGCACTGACGCGGGTGCCTCATCGGCCGAGTCCGGCGGCGATGTTTCTGTAACCGGTTCAGGCACGACCTCGGCGGCCGGCGCCTTCGTGTCGTCGTCGAGTGCCGGCGCCCGCTTGAGATCATCGGGCTTCTCAGCCGGCAAGGCGTTCAAGCGTGTCTTGATCTCGGCGAATTCAAGCTCGGTGAGCGTTCGCTCCGCCCGCTGGAGGATGAGCCGTCGTTCGCTTGCGTCAATGACGCGATCTTGCATGGCGTCCTCAATCAAGTCCACGATTTGATTCATGCGATCGGGCCTAGCGGTCGGCGATTCCGCGTGGGCAGGGTTGCTGGCAAACTCTTGCGTGGCAATTGCGGGCTCGGACGCGCACGCGGCGGGAACAGGCACTCGTTGAACGTCCGGTCCGCCGTCTGATCTTGCGGGCGGCGTGTCGCGAACTGGCAACTCTCGCGGCGGTTTCGCTTCGTGGACTTCCCGCAGCGGGCAATTGTTCCGGCCGCGCCACTCGTAGGCGCCGTCTTTCCAGCAGCGTTTGAGGTTACACAGGCAGAGGATCTTAGACTTGAAAAGTCCTTGTTCATCGGGTGCCCCGCGCCGGATCATCTCGATGTCTCGCTTGCCCAGCGCCACGGCTTGGTTGAGACCCCTGTCCATCAGGTCAAGCCTCATTCCGACGGCAACCTGATCAAGCCCCTGCGCACGGCAGTGATGACCTTCAAGGATCTCGAACCCATACTTGGCGTACATGTGGGCGTGGGTGGGAATGCATTCGAGCAACAGGAACTTTTTCCCGATGTCAAAGGCGGCGGCAACCGCGGCGCGCACGAGCAATCGGGAAATGCCCAGACCGTGAAATCGCGGTGAAACGACGACTCGGCTTAGTTCGCCGCCGTCCTTAGCTTTCTCGTTGGCCAGGAATTCAGGCCATTTCTCGCCGAAGTTGCTGTTTTCGAGAATCGGCAGCGGCAGGAATGGCTGCTGTTTCAGCTTGGTTCGGAACACCGACTCCTCGACTTGATTGGCGATGGTTTTGCACCACGCCGCTTGTACCGCGAGCGTCTTGTTGGGCGTTCCGACGATCGTGCCGCGCACGTGCGGCGAGACTTCGGGAAGCACAAGCCGCAACGTCCCCGCGACGTCGCGCGTCTCGGCGTCGAGGGCGACGAAATGAAGAGACCTCACGTCAAACGAGTCGAGTTCCAGCGCCGCCGCGCATTGCGAAACATCGTCTTCCAGGTAGCCCATCACGTCGTAAACCTGGTGTCGTAACTCGAGGCACTGCCTGAGTTGATCTTCCGATTGAACTAATTGGACCATGATCGCGTCGGTTTCCGCGAATTGCACATGCCCGCTTGGAGGACACTTGTGCCACAGTCCATTCGCCGCTTTAGTTATGGCCTCCTTCAGCTTGCCGGGATCGAACTCCGCAGTGCCGACCACGCGGTCAACGTCGCGCGTCCGACGAGCTTCACCGTCTACCAGCGCGACCAGGGCACAAAGGTGCGATCGGCCGGCCGCGGCGGAATCCAGAAATCTTTTTCGCAGCAGCGGCGTGAACTCGCTCGGCTGATATCCATCCGCGGCCTCGGTCGTTAATTCGTCCGAGACAACGATGACGTTGCGCCGGCCGCTTGCCGCCAGCGTGCGGTCCAGGCGGCGGAGGAGTTCGTCTTGGCCAGTGACGAACTCGGCCGCGAAGCCCAAGGATTCGTTTGTTCCGTAAACCGGCTCGTCACGATTGAACAGGCTAAGGGCCTGTTCGATCCGCGAGCGGTTCGTCGTGGATGAGACACAAAAGATAAGCGACAATTGAAACGGCGCTGGCTCAGCCACGTCTCGACCTCCAAAGTGGCAATGCCAAAACGATACACTCGTGAACTACGCGAATCAAGGTTTGGCGAAAAGCCAAGACAGGTCACGGCCAGTTTGGAAATCAGTTGGAGAGCCGGCGCAGCCGCGAATTCGAGACGCGGAACCTGGATGGTGCCGCCCTATTGCGAGTCCGACGGAAGTCGCCCGCAGAGTCGTTGGCCAATTCGTTCTGGTGTTGCGTGCCAGCCAGGTCAACGAAGCGGCGGCGACTCAGCGGCCGTCGATCGCGTCGGCTCGAGGCGACTGAGAAACGACAGCATCGCCGAGTCGGGCCGCTTCGTCACGGCGAACAGGCGGGCACTGAGCGGCCCGCGCGCCTCGTCCGTTGGCCGGTCGCGCAAGTAACTGAGCAGCAACTGACGGCCTTCCGCCGGTCCGTTGAGCAGGAAGTACACCCATGCCCACGCCTCGCGATAGTCGCCGCCGGTCATTCGAGTCAGCTCGGTGAGTGCTTCCAATCGGGTGAGCGACGGCCGCCAGCCAGTTGCCATGACCTTGTGCAACTCGGCCAGATGGCGGTCGTGCAGGCCGACGGCGGTCGCGGGCGTCTCGAAATATTCGGCCAGTCCTTCGTCGAGCCAGAGCGGCAACCGGCCAACCGCCGCGTGTACGATCGCGTGCGTCGCCTCGTGCCGCAAGTCTTCGCCGAGCTTGTCGTCGCGAAACGCGTACACGATTTCGCGGCGGTCCTGCGCGATGAAGAACGCGCGGCGACGCGGCAACTCGGGGTAGTTCGTCTGAATAAACCGATCGTACACCGCGCGATCGTCGAAGACGTAGATTTCAATCGTCCGCGAACTCGGCGGCAGTTGCAGCTCGCGTTCGACCTGTTCACGGAGATCATTCAATCCGGTTACGAGCGAATCGTTGGCGTCGAGCGGAAAGCTCGTGGAGATGACGAACGGCGTTGCCGTCAGGCGGTGGTCGCTGGGCACGCCCGTGGCGACAGCCGGCGGCGGACTCAGCGTGGCACAACCGCAGAACAGCATCGCCAGAGCTGCCAGCAATCCGCTCGGCCGCGACCGCGCAGCGTGTCGTCCTTGGCTCATCGTTGGCTCGTCCTGAGCGCCGCTCGTCGGCTCACGCACCGCACGACTGGCACGGGATTCTAGCAAATTCGCGAATTGAGTCTGCGCGACATGCAGCGGTCCTTACTCGTGCTGGCTCGCCGCCCGTACCACGACGACTGCCAAGAACGAATACGGACAGCCAAACTTCGCTCACACGTCTGCTATTTACATTATGGTCTCGTGGCGTACAATATCCCGTGACGAGGACGTGCGGTTCCTTTTGAGCCAGTTAGAGTCGGCCCGCAGCGCAATCGCGGCCAAGGCACGTTTCAACACGGATCAGCAGCGTGACATCGTTTTGCAATTGTACGATCAGTTGGCCGCGACTCTTCGATAAAAACTTGGGAATGATTAATATGATTTGAGAATGTCATTCTCTGTCGGTAGAATGGCGTCAATTATTTGTATAATGGCATCATTTAATAGTAGAATGGCGTCTTCAGTTTATAGAATGGCTTACTTTAATGGTATAATGGCATTCTCTGTTTGTATAATGTCTGCATTGAATAATATAATGTTATCATGTATTTGTATAATAACGTCATTTGTTTATATAATGTCTTACTTGAATAATATAATGGCGTTATTATTTTCTATTATGTCGTCATTGAATTCAATGTTAACGACAAGTATTTGTATATCAACACTGTCCACGTGCGATTGATCAATCTATTCTAACGTCAGATTACTCTTGGAGGAAAATCCGGTGCCCGATGAACCGCTCCCACCGCCTCCACTCCCGTCTCGGAGACCACGTTTGCCGACCGACTGCAACGCGGCAGGGACATGCAGACTGCGATCGCTCTGTTCACGCCCCCGTTGGCTCAAGGGATTCGCCAGCGCGTCGCAGCCGAAATCCAGGAAGCTCGCCAGGAGTTTGCCGAAGGCCGTTGCTTGCCTGCATCCCTCGACGAATTGATGCGCGAGATCCTGAAATGAGGCGTCTGCTTCTGCGATTCACTTTGATCCGCGTGGCACCGGCTTGATTTGCACGTCGTCGAAACCGATTTCGCCGGTGGCGCCGTTGAGGCCGATCATGATCACGGCGTCTTGTGCGGTGCGCGGCACGGCGATCTTTTCTCGCGACGGCGTCCAGTTCGTGGTGGCGTCAGACGGCCCGGCACGGACGGTCGAGACGAGTGACCGGTTGCGGTCGAAGAAGGTGATGACGACGCCCGCCGCTTGTTCCGGCTTGGAACCGTTGCGGATTTGTTTTGCGCGCACCCAGAAACTCAGATCCAGCGACTCGACACGGCGGCCGTCCACGGCGAAGCCCTGATTCGAGTGCGTGAGGTGGCCGGATTGGTCGTTGGAATAGACGACGAATCGTTTCCCTTCCGGCGCGTCGTCGTCGCGGATTGTCACGCCGCGTTGATAGTACCACGACTCGGGACCGCCTTCGGCGTCGGCGCCGGCCTCGAAGTTTCCGTTGGCGATCGCCGGCCGCGTGCCGTCCGGGTTGTCGCGCCGCTGCCGCTCGGCCTCGCCGGTCATCGGAACGAAGAATGTGCCGAGCAGTTTTTCCTGAGTGAGTTTGCCGTCGCGCTTCTGCACGAGGTAGAAACTCTGTTGATAGCGTTCGCCGACGGGGATGATCATCGTGCCGCCCTCTTTGAGTTGATCGATGAGCGGCTGCGGCACGTGGTCGGGCGAGCAGGTGACGATGATCTTGTCGAACGGCGCGTGCTCCGGCCAGCCTTTGTATCCGTCGCCGACTTTCGCGAAGACGTTTTCGTAGCCGAGCCGTTTCAAGACCGCGGCGGCGTTGCGGCCGAGCGGCTCGACGATCTCGATCGTGTACACCTCCTTCACGAGCGGCGACAGCACGGCCGCCTGGTAGCCCGATCCGGTGCCGATTTCGAGCACGCGATCACCGGGCTGCGGGTCGATCTTCTCGGTCATGTACGCGACGATGTAGGGCGGCGAGATTGTTTGACCGTGGCCGATCGGCAGCACCGTGTCCACGTAAGCGAACTTGCGATACTGCTGCGAAACGAACTGGTGCCGCGGCGTGGTCCGCATCGCGTCCAGCACGCGCGGGTTTTTGATCGGCGGCTCGGCCTTCTCGAGCGACTCGCGCACGAGTTGCTCGCGCGCGGCGCGGAATGAGTCGTCTTGGACTGGCTCAATTCCGGCATGTGCGATACCAACCCGAAGCGTGAGCGAGGTGAACAAGGCATCGGTCCCTCGCTCACGCTTCGGGTTGGTGTGCCTGCTGGCGTCCGGTTTGATCGCTCGTCGTTTCAGTGCCCGGCCCGGCAGCGCGCCCGTGTGCGTTCCGTCGTCGAGCACGTGTACGCCGTTCACGAACACGTGCTTCACGCCGACGGCGTATTGCTGCGGTCGCTCGAACGTGGCGCGGTCGGCGATCGTTGTCGGGTCAAAGACGACGATGTCGGCGAAATGGCTTTCGCGCAAAAACCCGCGGTGGTCGAGTCCGAGATTCGTCGCGGGCAGGCCGGTCATGCGATGAATCGCGTCCTCGAGCGAGATGAGCCGCTCGTCGCGCACGAATTTTCCCAGCACGCGCGCGAAGTTGCCGAATGCCCGCGGGTGCGTGCCGTAGCCGCGAAAGACGCCATCCGACGACATCGACGCCGCGTCGGACCCGAAGCTGATCCACGGAAACTTGACTTGCTTGCGAACGTTCTCTTCGGTGTCCGTGAAATACACGGTCTCGATGCGCGAACGGTCTTCGACGATCAGGTCCATGATCGCCTCGACGGGATCTTGCCCGCGCGCGGCGGCGATTTCGGCGAGCGTCATGCCCTCGAACTTCTTGAGCGACGCGTTCTCGAATCGCACCAAGAGGAGCCGGTCCGGCGACCCGACCGCGCGATACGGATTGTCCCAGCCATTGTCGCCGCCGCGAATCTCGGCCGCGACCTTGCGCCGCGTCGCCGCGTCCTTGAGTCGCCTAATCATGGCATCGCCGCCGCCCTCTTGTGACCACGGCGGCAGACACGCGGTCAGCCCCGTGCAGCCGGCATGGTACGCGTGCATATTCGCCGTGACGCGTAACCCGTCGCGCCGCGCGGACTCGACGTGGCGAATCGCCTGTTCCATCTTCGGCCAATTGTGCTCGCCGGACGCGCCGATGTGATAAATCTCCGCGGGCAACCCGGCCTCGCGACTGATGCGAATCAGTTCATCGACCGACTCGACAAGCCGCTCGCTCTGATTGCGAATGTGCGAGATGTACATGCCGCCGTGTGCGGCCGCGGGCTTGCACAGCGCGATCAACTCGTCGGTCGTCGCGTATGAACCGGGCGGATAAATCAGCGCGGATCCGACGCCGAGCGCTCCGGCCTGCATCTCCAACTCGACCAGCCGCTGCATCTGACCGAGTTCGCTCGCCGTCGCTGCGCGGTTCGTCATTCCCAAAACATGTTCGCGCACCGTGCCGGCCCCGACAAACGACGCCACGTTCTGTGCGACGCCGCGCCGCTCCAGCCATTCGAGGTATTCGGCCAGCGTGTTCCACTCGTGGTTGAACTTGATCAGCGTCTGCTGCTGCTTGCGTCGCCGTTTCATCGCCGCGTTCAGCGGCCCCATCGACTGGCCTTCGCCGAAGATTTGCGTGGTCACACCTTGTCGGATTTCGCTGTCGGAACGCGGCTCGGCGATGAGCGACTCGGTGGACCAACTGAGCATGTTGATGAAGCCCGGCGCGACGGCCAGCCCGCGGGCGTCGATCACCTTGACCGCGGTCGCGTCGCCCGCGGCCCCGACCAGCACGATTCGGTCACCTGTGATCGCCACATCCGTCTCGCGGGGCGCCGAACTGTCGCCTCTAAAAACCTGCCCGCCGCGAATCAGCACGTCGAATTTCGGCGAGGCGGCCGGTTCGCCGTCCGCACGACAGAGAAGAGCCACCGTAAGCAGAATGGCGTTCATGGCGTTCCACTCAATTGCCGAAGATCATAAGGCATCTTGCTCGACTCCAAGGATTCTAAAGCATTCTTTGCAATTGCGGGAGTTCGCTCGCGGCAGTAGACTACGAGGCCGAACTGAGAAGTCGTCCCGCCAGAAAAGGTAGTGTACCACTGCCCCGAAAACCGGAGTCTCGCCCGATGAGGCGCCCTGCCCAACCCTGTTCCGGACCGATTTCGCGCCGCAGCTTCTTGGAGATCGGCTCGCTGGCGGTTGCCGGTCTCGGCATGAGCGACCTGCTGCGGCTTCGCGCCGTGGCAAGCGAATCGCGCGGGGCCGATTCGGACACGGCGGTCATTTTCGTTTGGCTGCCAGGCGGGCCGCCGCACATGGAGACGTTCGACATGAAGCCGAACGCTCCGAGCGATTATCGCGGCGAGTTTCATCCGACGCCGACGGTCGTGCCGGGCATGGATGTCTGCGAGTTGCTGCCGCTGCACGCGAAGCACGCCGACAAGTTCAACATCATTCGCTCGATCGCCCATCAATTTGCCGATCACGGCGGTGGGCACAAGAAATTTCTAACGGGCCGCGACCCGCGCGAGCCGACGGGTTTCGTCAACGATTACCCTATGGTTGGCTCGATGGCCGCGAAGATGCGCGAGCGGCGAAACGTCGGCGTGCCGAATTACGTGAACATCTGCGACGCGGGCCGACAAGATATCGACGTGTTCAGTTTCGGCTCCGCGTACCTCGGTTCGGAAACGCACCCGTTCACCGTGGTCGGCGATCCGAGCGCGAAGGGTTTCGAGATCAAGAACTTGTCGCTGATCCCGGAACTCGCCGGGCGGCTCGAAGATCGGCGGCGGCTGCTCGCCGGATTCGATCGGCTGCGCCGCGAGATCGACGACACCGGCGCGATGGAGGCGATGGACGAGTTCAATCAGCGGGCGATTCAATTGCTAACGAGCGATCGCGCGCGTGTCGCGTTCGATCTGGCGCTCGAGCCGGACGCGGTCCGCGACCGCTACGGCCGGCACGCGTGGGGCCAGCGTGCTCTGATGGCGCGGCGGCTCGTCGAGGCCGGCGCGAGTTTCGTGACCGTCGTGATGGAGAACCCGATGCCCAGCGGCGGGCTGCCGAAGTGCGCCGTGTACAATTGGGACTCGCACGCGGTCAACTGTCACATGTTTGACGACTTCCGGCTCCGCGCTCCGTATTTCGATCAGTCGGTGACCGCACTGATCGAAGACATCTACTCGCGCGGCCTGGACAAGAAAGTGCTGTTGATCGTCACGGGCGAATTCGGCCGCACGCCGCGCATCAACCCGGCCGTGGGAACACAGACCGGCATCATGCAACCCGGCCGCGACCACTGGCCGCAGGCGATGTCCGTCGTCGTCTCCGGCGGCGGCATGCGAACCGGCCAGGTGATTGGCTCGACGAACGCGAAAGGCGAACACCCGAAAGACCGCCCGCTCACGCCCAACGATCTCTGGGCGACGATGTTTCAGCACCTCGGCATCGACATCGAGCATTCATTTCCCGACCACTTCGGCCGGCCAATGCCGATCCTGCCGCACGGCGAGCCGATTCGGGAATTGGTGTGAGCGTCAATTCGCCGTTACTGCAATCGGATGTTGTAGTGTTTGCAGAATGTCTTTTGGGCGGCCTGCACCTTCGCAAGATCGGCGGTTTCCGCGCCGGACACGCGTTGTAGAACCGATGCAATCTCCGCTGGTTTGGAAATCGCCGGCGTTGTTCCCTCGACGATGTCCACGATCTGTTTGAATTCTTGCTTCACCATCTTTTCCTGACCGGCGAGGAATTGCTGGTGCGCATTCCAGAAGTCCTTTGCGACCTGTGAATCAGGAACCTTCAGGGCCTTCATGTCGGCCTGAACCGCGGCCAGTTGCTGAAGGACTGAATCGAATTGTCTTCGAATCTCGGCGGGGTCTCCTGGTTGTCCCTGAAGGATTGGGCCGAGTGCCACGCCGAAGCTTGTTCCGGCTGCCGCGAGTTTCGAGTTCGCTCCGGCAATCGCGTTGTTGAACTGAAGAGCCGCCGCACCGGAGCCGGCGCAGCCGGCCAACGCAAACACGTAGCAGGCAACGGCCGGGACGATGAACGTTTTGGACATGTGCATGAACGATCCCTCCTTGCGTGAGTGGTTGATTCGCAAGCGGAGTGTCGCAATTCTCAATCGACTTATCAAGGCTCGCACCAAAGTTCTTTTTGGCGTGGCGTAAGCGTCCTTGGTTGCTCTTGCCGTGAAATACACAGCGGGTTCGCTGGTGCTACGAAAAGACTCGTGGAATCGCTCGGCGCATTGCGGTGTTGAGAAACGCGGTGTAGTTTGTTCAAGGGATCTGTGCGGCACCGAGTCAATGCGAGTGTACGATGAGCGGGCTAATCTGGGTCGTCGTTTGCGGGTGCAAGCCGTCCGCCGGCGCGTTTCCGATTCGCAACGGCCACAGTCACGTGGTGGGGCGATCTCTGAATTGCGACGTTTGTCTGCCGCACCCATCCGTGTCGCGCCGGCACGCCATGCTGGCGCACGAAGGTTCGTCAATCTGGATCCGGGATCTCGGCAGTCGTAACGGCACATTCGTTTCGGACCGACGAGTCACTCACGCGCTCGTCAAGCCTGGAATGATAATTCGGGTCGGTCGCGTAATGATAGAACTGCTTGATCGCATGCCCGACGTCCGCATCATTTCCGACGAAGACGAGGAGACGGATTCGTCCCCCGCAACGGGGGACGCCGAACGGGAGCAGCGGCTGTTCCACCTGCCGCCGAAACGGAAGCAGGTTCTGCTGCTCTTGCTCGACGGTCTCGCCGAGAAGCAAGTCGCCGCGCGACTCGGCGTCAGCGAGCAGACGGTTCACTGGCATCTCAAACGAATTTACACCCAGCTTGGCGTGCATTCCCGCGCCGAACTCGCGGCGTTTTGGCGTCGCCTCGACGACCCGCGCGACGCGGCGGGCTAGTAAGGCCGCCGCTCGACTTCGGCTGCTCGGCGACAGCCTCGCCGCGGATCATGCAAGGCACTCCAGTCTTTCCGCGCCCAGCTCGCGACGCTGCGTTCCGGTAGCTCGCGCTCCCCTGTTTAGGGGGTTCGCTGGCCACGTGCAAAATCTCTAATTCGGTGGCTCATGCG
>Ga0247727_10003598_pt1 | contig 34015 bp, 30 predicted proteins | sample WisWelCaveWW1625_FD_202498 | JGI IMG/M metagenome (GOLD analysis project Ga0247727, IMG submission 202498) | Biofilm microbial communities from Wishing Well Cave, Virginia, United States - WW16-25 | ecosystem: Environmental > Aquatic > Deep subsurface > Groundwater > Cave microbial mat | place...
CGCTGCCCGCGGACCTTGGCAAGGCGACGCGGCTTGAGGATGCGCAGGGGCGCTATGTCGAACATATCAAGAGCAGTTTTCCGAAGGGGCAGAATCTTGAAGGGCTGCGCATTGTCGTCGATTGCGCACACGGCGCCGCGTACAAGGTTGCGCCGCAGGTTCTGTGGGAGTTGGAGGCCGAAGTCATTTCCATCGGCATAAACCCGAACGGGCGCAACATCAATGACGGTTTCGGCACGACGGCGCCTGAAAACCTGCAGAAGGCCGTGCTGGAACACAAGGCGGATATCGGCATTGCGCTGGACGGCGACGCAGACCGTCTGATCATGGTTGATGAAAAGGGCCAGAAGGTTGACGGCGACCAACTGATGGGCGCGCTGGCGGTGGCGTTGCAGAAAAGCGGTGGCCTGGCGCAGGACACACTGGTGGCCACGGTGATGTCCAATTTCGGTCTCGAAAAATTTCTGCAGTCAAAAAAGATCAAGATGGTGCGCACGCAGGTGGGCGACCGTTATGTTGTCGAGGCCATGCGCGAAAAGGGCTATAAGCTTGGCGGCGAACAATCGGGCCATATTATTCTTTCCGATTACAACACGACGGGCGATGGGCTGGTGGCCGCGCTGCAGGTTCTTGCCGTTCTCAAACAGCAGGATAAAAAAGCCAGCGAGGCGCTGCGCGTGTTTACGCCGTTGCCGCAGATTTTGCGCAATGTGAAATTCGACGGCACCAAGGCGGGGGGAAAGCCGCTGGAAAATTCAAACGTGCAGGATGCGATTAAATCCGCCGAGAAAAAACTCGCCAATGACGGTCGCCTGCTGGTGCGTGCGTCGGGGACGGAGCCGCTTATCCGCGTGATGGCGGAAGGCGCGGATCTGAAGATCGTTGAAAATATCGTTGGCGATTTATGCGCCGTCATTGAAAAAGCCGCGGGCTAGCATGTTATACGCCTTTGCAGATGAGTATGGTTTATTAGCAAAGGCTTATCAGCGCCAGGGGGTTCAGGCTATCCTGATCAATCCCGCTGCGGAAGCGCTGCTGTTGTTGCGCGACAATAACCCTTCCACTGTCTATCCGGGGATGTGGTCGCCGCCGGGCGGCGGGATTGAGACGGGTGAGACGCGCGAAGCAGCGTTGAAGCGGGAAGTCCGCGAGGAAACGGGATGGCCGCTGCAGGATTTTTCTTTGTTCACCCGCAGTTTTAATCCCGTGCGCCGTGCGTTGAACCATGTGTTTGCAGCCGCCGTCGAAGGCCCTGAAGATTTGTTCACACTGGGGGAAGGACAGGCAAAGCGGTTTTTTCCTTTTCGTGAAATGGCGCAGCTTGATATGCCGCCTTTTGTCAGGGATTTTATGCGGTCTTTTTACAGATCGAGCTTGCCGGACCTGGTCTTGCAACAAAATGCGCAACACGAAGCCGGAATGGTTTTAAGGGTATGACAGACACAAAGAAAAATATTGCGCTGCTTCCGAACGGGTTCGTCGATCTGCTGCCGCCTTATGCGGAGCATGAGTACCGCGCCGCCGGAAAGATGATGATGACTTTCGCATCGTTCGGTTATGAGCGCATCAAGCCGCCGTTGCTGGAATTTGAAGAAAGCCTGTTTGCGCCCGGACCCGGTGCGGCACTGATCGACGATACGTTTCGCGTGATGGACCCGGTGTCGCACCGCATGATGGGTGTGCGTTCCGATATTACGCCGCAGATCGCACGTATCGCCTCGTCGCGCCTCGGCAAGGAGCCGCGTCCGCTGCGCCTGACTTACGCCAATGATGTCCTGCGCACCAAGGCCAGCCAGCAACGCGTCGAGCGCCAGTTCTGCCAGGTGGGTTGCGAGATTGTCGGCGATGACAATATCGAGGCCGACATTGAATCCTGCGTTGTCGCGCTGGTGGGGCTGAAAGAGATCGGCGTGAAGAATATCACGATTGACCTGGCCTTCCCGCGCATCGTTGCGCAGCTTCTGGACCAGAACAAAATCGACGGCGAAGACCGCGCACGCATCAAATCAGCGCTGGAGCGCCGCGCCACCGACGGGCTGAAGGGCGTGAATAAAAACCTCGCCGCGACCCTGACAAAACTGACGAAGGCGGCGGGTCCCGGCGACAAGGCGCTGAAGGCGCTGGCGTTCGTTCCCGGTTTCAAGGCCGACATCCAGAAACTGAAAACCATCTATGCGGGCGTGAAGCGCGCCTGTGGCGAGCTTGGTTTCAGGGACGTCAAAATCACGATCGACCCGGTTGAAACGCGCGGCTTCAAATATTATTCCGGTCTGGGATTCACGCTGTTCGCCGATGGCGTTTCCGGCGAGTTGGGACGCGGCGGGCGTTATAATGTGCATTTTGGCACGGTGAAGCCGCAGGAAAGCGCAACGGGATTCACGCTTTATATGGACACGGTGCACAAGGTGATGTCGCCCGCCGAGAAAAAGAAAATCGTTTCAGTGGGTACGGATGAAAACTGGGCGACTATCCGCGCGGCGCAGAAAAAAGGCGCGGTTGTCGTGCGCAAATCGAAAAGCGGAAAGAAGAAATAATGGGAAGCGTTGCAGTCATCGGGTCGCAGTGGGGCGACGAAGGTAAAGGCAAGATCGTCGACTGGCTCTCCAGCCGCGCCGATGTCGTCGTGCGTTTCCAGGGCGGGCACAATGCCGGTCACACGCTGGTCATTGATGGTGTGACGTACAAGCTCAGCCTTCTGCCCTCAGGCATCGTCCGTAAGGGCAAGATATCCATTATCGGCAACGGCGTTGTCGTCGATCCGTGGCACCTGCTGAAGGAAATCAAGGTCATCCGCGGAAAGGGTGTCGATGTTGGCCCGCACAACCTGATCGTTGCCGAAAACGCGACGCTGATCCTGCCCGTGCACCAGGCGCTGGATGCCGCGATGGAGCAGGCGCTGGGAAGCAAGGCGATCGGCACCACCAAGCGCGGCATCGGTCCCGCTTACGAGGATAAAGTTGCGCGCCGCGCGATCCGCGTCTGCGACCTGGCGCACCCGGAATTGCTGAAGGAAAAACTCGAGCGCATGATTGTGCGCCATAACGTGTTCTTCAAGGGCATCGATGCGCCGCTCATCAGCGCCGACGATATTTACAAGAGCCTGATGGAGATCCGCGACGAAGTTCTGACCTATAGCGGCGTTACGTGGAAATATCTCGACGAGGCGCGCCGCGCCGGGAAAAAGATTTTGTTCGAAGGTGCGCAGGGCACGATGCTGGATGTCGATCACGGAACATACCCGTATGTCACGTCTTCCAATATCGTCGCCGGTCAGGCGGCCAGCGGTTCGGGCATGGGGCCCGACGCGGTGAATTATGTTTTGGGAATTACCAAGGCGTATACGACTCGCGTCGGCGAAGGACCGTTCCCGACGGAGCAATCGAACGATGTCGGCGAATATATGGGCCAGCGCGGTCATGAGTTTGGCACCGTCACGGGGCGCAAGCGCCGTTGCGGCTGGTTCGACGCGGTGATGGTGCGCCAGGCGGTGAAGCTTTCGGGCATTCACGGTATTGCCCTAACCAAGCTCGACGTTCTGGACGGGCTGGAGGAGTTGAAAATCTGCGTCGGCTATGAGCTGGACGGCAAAAAGCTCGATTATTTCCCGGCCTCGCAGGTCAGCCAAAAGGACATTAAACCTATTTATGAAACCATGTCCGGCTGGAAGGAAAGCACGCAAGGGGCGCGGACATGGGCACAATTGCCAGCGGCGGCGGTCAAATATGTGCGCCAGATCGAGGCTTTAATAGGCGCGCCGGTTGCTTTGCTGTCCACCAGTCCCGAGCGCGACGACACGATCCTGGTCCGGGACCCGTTCCAGGGCTGATAGGGGAAAGCCCCATTTCATTTACTTTTTCGCCATTCGGCATTAGACTATAGGTCTGGCCAAGGAGTGGTCCTGTCTTATGTGCGCACGCTTTTTCTTTCAATCTTTTAGGGCTTCTTGCTGATGGCGGAAGAGACCGGTCAAAAACAGGTTCAGGCGCAACCCGCCCCTGAAAAAACCGAATCCAAAAAACTGGAGCGGATGTCCGTGATTAAATTCAGTCACGACATCGATATCTATCCCGATAGCCGTATTCCTGAATATGACGTGGGCGAGGTCAAGGCATACCGCGCGATCAGCCGCGACAAGGTGAATTATTTCGCGCTGGTGTGCGAGCGGCATCTTGTACCGCGTATCCGCGGCGCCACCGCTTATGCGGGAGTGAACAACCCGTTTCTTGTCCCGCTGGTTGCGTCGGGGGTGATTTACTGGCCGCCCGTAAACCAGCAGCGCTTCGTGCTCATCTATAAAGATGTGTTGGGCAAAAGACTGCTGAGGGGCAACGAACAGGCGCTCGACTGGCGCCAGGACGATGTGATGAATATCGTCGTAAAGCCGATTATCACCGCGCTGCTGGATTTCAGGAACCGCGATTTTGCGCATGGCGCCATCCGCCCCGCGAACATGTTTGCCAGCGGCCATACGCCGAAGCCGGAAAAAATCGTTCTCGGCGATTGCCTTTCCGTTCCTTCGTCCTATGACCAGCCTCTGCTCTACCAGACCATCGAGCGCGGCATGGTTGCGCCGCTGGCGCGCGGCGAAGCCACGCTGACAGATGATCTTTATGCGTTCGGCGTATCGCTGGCCGTTTTCATGCGCTCGAACGACCCGCTCGAAGGGATGAGCGATGATGAGGTCGTCCGCGCCAAGATTGAGCATGGCTCTTATGCCGCCATCACCGGCAAGGAAAGATTCAAGGGATCGATCCTCGGACTGCTGCGCGGTGTGTTGCACGACGACCCCACCCAGCGCTGGACGCTGGAGGAAGTCATGGTCTGGATGGACGGCCGCCGCCTGTCGCCCAAGCAATCAATTAAAGAAGAGAAAGCGCCGCGCCCGATTTTGTTCTCCGGCAAAAAATATTTCCAGATGAGTTTGCTGGCGATGAGCTTTGATTCAAACCCGCCCGATGTCGTGCGCCTGATTGAAAGCGACGAGTTGCAGCAATGGCTGATCCGCTCGGTCGAAGACGATGTGGCGCTGGAGCGCGTGGAGATGGCCATCAAAACGACGCGCGAAAAAGGAACGGGCCCGGGATACGAAGACCGGCTGGCGGCCAATTTGTCCGTTGCGCTCGATACCAAGGCGCCCTTGTGCTACAAGGGCCTGCGCATGACCGGCGACGGTACCGGAAAAATGATGGCTGAAGCGATAATCCAGAAGCGCGACATCCAGCCCTTCGTCGATCTGTTCGCGCAGAATATTGCATTTAACTGGATCACGGTGCAGGAGAGCCAGCATATCGATATCGGCTCGCTGATCTCGCGTTTCGATGCCTGCCGCAACTTCATCCGCCACGGCAAGATCGGCTACGGGATCGAGCGCTGCGTCTATATCCTGTGCCCGGAGGTTCATTGCCTCAGCGAGAAACTGTCCGAATATTTCGTGAACACGCCCGAAGACATGATTAATGCCTTCGAGGATATCTGCAAGAAGGGCAGGGCGCCCGTTCTGTTCCTTGACCGTCACAGCGCGGCGTTCCTTTCGATGAAAGATGCGAAAGTTATCGACTCTTATCTCTTTGACCTGGCGTCGCACGAGGAATACAAAAAAATTCTCGGCAACCTGAAATGCCTGGCAGCGATTCAAAAACGCTCGTCGATGCCTGCGTTTCCTGGCATCGCTCAGGCTTTCATGGGCATGATGGATGTTATCTGCCTGCGTTATCATGACCGCGATGTGCGGGAGAAGCTGCAGAAAAGCGTCGCGCGCTACGCGGCTGAGGGCGATCTCGCGAAAATGGCGGGGATCCTGAATAATGTCGAATTGCTGGCCCGGGACATGGGCGGCTTCAAGGAAGCGATGCGGGAATTTTCCACACTGAAAAAAGAATACAACGAGCTTGAAACCCGTCTTGCCGACAGCACATCGTTCGGTCGCAGCACCGGGCGGGAAATTGCCGCAGTTGTGTCGAGCATCATCGCCGCGATTATTATCCTGACGACGTCGTTCATGTTCTTCACCCAGTCGCCGACATTCTAGGATTTCACCGATGGCCAGCAAACCCAAAGCAAAATCCACTCCCGCCAAGTCCGCACCGGCTGTGGCTGGAAAAAAGAAAAAATCCGCGGCCAAGGGTGGCCTGCCCGTGTTCATGGTTGGTTCGATCGTGATGGCGGCTGTGTTTCTTCCGTCCTCGGTTTTGCTGACAATCGGTATGATGCCGACGATTGCGGTTTTGTTTGCCGATCCATCCCACGCCAAGACGAAAGTTGTCACCGTCGGCGCGCTGAACCTGGCCGGATGCGTTCCGTTCCTGCTGGAACTCTGGACGCAGGGCTATTCTCTCGACAAATCCTTCACCATCGTCAGCGATCCGAAGGCGATTATCGTCATGTATGCCGCCGCCGCGATCGGTTATATCTTCGACTGGTCGCTGTCGGCCATCGTGGCCAGCGTTCTCTACCAGCGCGGCATCGTGCGTCAGGAATTGATCCGGAAAAGGCAGGAGGAACTGGCTTTGCGCTGGGGCCCCGAGGTCACCGGGCAGCTTCCCCTCGACCATTACGGATTTGCGGTCGAACAACCCGGAAAAGACCACTAAAAACGCCTAAAAAGCTTTGAAAAACAAGAGGAATTCGGCTCTTTTTGTTAATCATTTTTTCATAACTAAGGCGCATAATATAAAGTGGTTGGGTAAATGTGCATGTGCACAAAGACATTTGAGAAAGCGGTTTCGCCGCTTTTTTTGTGCCTGAAAAAAACAAAGAATTTTAAACAAATGCTGCGCAGATTCATTTCAAAATGGCTGAAAAAAGAAGAGGGAACGACGGCGATTGAATTCAGCCTTCTTGTCATTCCCTATCTGCTGCTGACGCTGGGTATTATCGAGCTTTCCGTTATGTATGCGTCCGCAAGCTTGCTGGAAGGCGCCACCGGTTCCGCCGCGCGCCTGATCCGCACCGGCCAGTTGCAGCAGGTTGAAGGCGAGGATCCGGAAGTCATGTTCCGCGAAGCGATCTGCAATTACGCGACGGTTCTGATCAACTGCAATGAGGTGATCATCGAAGTCCGGCAGATGGCGAGTTTTTCGGACTTCGAAGATCTGGAGCCGCAATATGACGAAGACGGCAATTTGATTTCCGGCGGTTTCGATGCCGGGGGCTCCAGCGACCGGGTTTTGATTCGCGCCGCATACAGGTACAATATGTTGACGCCGTTTATCGGCCCGTTGCTGGCAGGGCCGGACAATTCACGGTTGTTCATGTCGACGATCGTTCTGCAGGTCGAACCTTATGAATTTGAAGGAGCGTAACGTGGTTACCGCTTTGAAAGACAGGATCGAAAGATTGGCCCGGCGCTGGGTTGGCGAAAAAGAAGCCATTGCCAGCGTCGAAGCCGCGCTTGTTTTTCCGATTTTGATGACGTTGCTGCTCGGCACGTTCGACATGGGCAATGCCGTTCTCGCCAACCAGAAAACGATTCGCGCCTCACAGGTGGTGGCAGACCTTATTACACGGAATATGAGCGTCGATGTCGCTGAGATCGATGAAGCGGTTCAGGCCGGCGAGTTGGCCTTCCAGCCTCTGGATTCTAACAGTTTTGGCGTTGACGTTGTCAGTATCCGTTTTGATGAAGAGGCTGAAGGCGAAATCGTATGGCGCGAGACAAGGAATATGAACCCCGATCCGGATGTGCTTGAGGATGTCACAAGCCTGGCGGAAGCAGATAACGGCGTTGTCGTGGTTTCCGTGCGTTATGTTTTTGAACCGATTTTTGCCGGTTTCATCGTCGACCAAGTGCCGATGGTGGAAGTGGCCTTCGCCCGCGGACGCAGAAGCGCCGTGGTCAATATGGACTAATCACCCGGAGAAAAAAATGACTGGATGCATGTATAGGGTAAAAAAATATATCAGGCAAACGACCGCCGCCATCGCGGTGATGTTCGCTGTTATGGCGCCGGTTGTCATCGGGTCCGCCGGTATGGCGCTGGATTTCGCGCATGCCTATCTCGTGCAGCAGCGCCTGGCGCAGGCTATTGACGCTGCCGCGCTTGCCGCCGCCGCGTCCGCTACCGATCCGGTCGCCATCGAGCAAAAGGTCCGCGATTTCTTTCATGCGAACTATCCGGAAGATGAACTCGGGCTGACCTTTGAGCCCGTGGTTGTTATCAACGGCGACGAAATCCAGGTCACAGGCAGCGCCCAGTACATGACATTTTTTCTCAGCGTCATCGGGATCCGCGAAATCCAGATCGAAGCCTCGGTAACTGTTCAGCGCGAAGTGCAGGGGCTTGAAGTTGTTATGGTGCTGGACAATACGGGATCCATGGCTACCGAGAATGCCCAGGGAATCCCCAATATTGACGCGTTGAAGGAAGCGAGCGTAGGTTTCATCACCACGCTGTTTGATCACACGGACAATCCCAACACGATCAAGATCGGGCTTGTGCCTTACAGCAACAGCGTGCGCGTTGGCCGCTATGGTGTAGGCAAGAATCCCGACGGCACGGTTTATAGCGACGGCGACGTATTTGTGACGGTTCCGTCCGGTGCCACCGGCGTGGACTACACCACCAATCATGACAGCAGCAGTGGCTGGTATGGCTGCGTTGTGGAACACAAAGCCGCGAACTACAATGCTGCCGCCACGCATGTCGCGAATTCCTCCGGCCAGCTCTGGCGCACCGGCAGCGGTTCGGGATGCAACAGCGCCACAAACTGCCGCGGTCACGGCTGGGAGCCCGGCATTACCACGAACGACCCGTATGACTACGACGTTCTCGATAATTACGAAGGCAACTGGGACGTCTACATGTTCGGAAAAATCATTTCAAACGGGTCGCAATGCTCCGGCTCCGGCTACAGCAGTTCACGCTGCAGCTCCTGCAACAGTAGCGGCAATTGCACCGGCACTTATTGCTTCTGCCGCAACAGCGTGCCGAACCAGGGCTGCCCATATGCCTATGTTATGCCGCTTACCAGCGATGAAGTTGCCCTTCTCGACAGGTTGGACGATATGGTTCCGAATGGCAACACCCTCGGCAATATCGGCATGGCATGGGGTTATCGCGTTCTCTCGCCCGAAGCGCCTTTCATCGAGGCCGCGGCATGGGAAAACCCGTACTGGCGCAAGGCTATCGTCATGATGACCGACGGCGACAACACCAAGAACGGCACGTATTCAGCTTACTGGGCCACGTCGAAAAACCAGATGAACGTGACCAGGTTCAATGATCGCTTTGCGGAAACCTGCGAAGCGCTGAAAGCGCAAGGCGTTACGATTTACACCGTGACGTTTAGTTATCTGGATGATGACGGCAACCCGGTGATTAATGACAACACACGCGATTACTATCGCAACTGCGCCTCCAGCGAAGACCAGTATTATGATGCGCCGACTCAGGAAGAGCTGATCGATGTGTTCGAGGAGATCAGCCGCGAGCTCAGCAACCTGCATATCAGCGGTTAACAGGGTGCGGAAAACGATTACAAGAAGCCCCACGACTTGCGCGTGGCTTCTTTACTGACGAAAAGATTTTTTTCTCAAGAGAAACGCGTTGTTTGATAAAAATTACACAAAATTTTACTCAATTTTTTAAGTTTCACTTGCTATATGACGATTTTTTCTTTAAAAATTATGGTTATTACTGCGTCTTTTAACTTTCCCTTAAACATGCACTGATATTCTGGTAATATACGGTTGGGAACTTCAAAATATTTTGAAGGCGGGAACCGGAAAAATCTGAAATCTGAAAAATCTTACAGGAGATCTCAAAATGAAAAAACTGCTTGCTTTTAGAGAAGCCTATCTGCGCAACGAAGACGGCGCGACGGCTATTGAATACGGCCTGATTGCTGCCGGCATTTCGCTGGCGATTGTCGCGGTTGTGTTTACGTTCGGCGATCAGCTGGAAATCACGTTCAACTCGATGGAAAGCGCGATGTCTGAGGCTAACGAAAACCTCGATGCCGGCGCAGCTGCTCCCTAGTCTTTCATAATGATTTTAAAGGCCCGCCTTGCTCGTCAGGGCGGGCCTTTTTACTTTCAGGGGTCCATGATGAAATTGTCTTTGTTATGGTTCGGGAAATACAGACGGCAGCGCGCCGCGGCCACGGGCGTTGAATATGCGCTGATGGCGGCAGGGATTTCGCTGACCATCATGGGCGCGGTTTTCTTTTTTGGTGATACAATTCAAGAAACCTTCACCATCATGTTCGAAACGCTTGTGACCTATCTGCAAGACGCCGGTTGAAAACAGCCGTTTATTTCCGTATCCTTTTGTTAGCCTTTCCGGAGCGCCTATGATTGCACTCGTGATTTTCCTGATATGTATTTTCGTCATCGTTGCCGTGGGCGCCCTGGCCGCGTGGTCGGATCTCAAGGGCATGACCATTCCCAACTGGCACAGCGGCGTTGTCATGGGCTCGTTTTTCGTGGCATTTTTTGCGATGCGCTTTCTGGGGCACGGCGAAGTGTTCAGCAGCATCTTCTCGCATCTGGTAGCGGGCGGAATCGTTTTCCTGATGACGGTCGTCCTGTTCGCCCTCAAGAGCATAGGCGCCGCCGATTCGAAACTCAGCACCGCCTACGCGTTCTGGGCGGGGGTGCATGGCCTGCCGGCCTTTCTCTTTTACATGACGCTGGCGGGCGGGCTGATTGGCCTCACGGCCATTGCGCTGGGCAAATGGAAGCCCGTTAAAAATCCCCCCGCCGGGAGCTGGGTCGCCCGCGTTCAGGCCGGCGAAAACAAGGTGCCTTATGGTGTCGCCATTGTTGTGGGCGCACTGGCATGTTTCCTGAATTTAGGGTATTTTGGAAAGGCTGTATTAACCATTCTCGGTTGATTTTTCTGTCTTTTCTTTCCGTTCCCGCTTCACCATTTTTTAACAATAAACGCGCATTATAGAGATTGAGGCCAAAGGATTACCCCCGGCCTTCCTGCTGCGTCCATCAGAATAATATTCATAACAAGGCCTTTGAAGGGTATTCGCGATGAATAAGAATGTCATAATCGTATTGGGTGGAGCGCTCGCCGTGGCCGTTGTCGTGGCGATGCTCGTGCAGGTTTCGCTCGGCGGCAAAAAAGTTTCCGGCGTGTCGGAAGCCAAATCTGAAATTCTCGTTGCGGCAAAAGATCTCGCGATTGGCGTGGAACTCAAAGACGCCGATATGCGCTGGCAGGAATGGCCCAAGAGCAGCGTATTCGTCGGCGCCATCGTGCGTGAAAAAGACATGACTGTTGGCAAGGCCTTGTCCGGCCGCCTGGCGCGCAGCGTCAGCAAGGGTGAGCCGCTGATGAAAAGCGCGATGCTCGGTGAATCAAAAGGCAATATTGTCGCAGGCTCGCTGGAGCCCGGCATGCGCGCGGTGGCCATTGAAGTCAAAGCGGCCAGCATGGTCGGAGGCTTTATCAATCCCGGCGATTTCGTCGATGTGATGCTGATTTATAAAAGTTCATTCAGTGTTGATGATGATGATCCGCGCGTGAAGAACATGATTGAACAGAATCTCCAGCGCCTCGCCACGGAAACGATCCTGCAGAATGTGAAAGTCCTGGCCGTCGATCAGGCAGCAAGACGCACGGATGAAAAGGTCAAGGTCGGTAAAACCGTAACGCTGGCGCTGACGGCAACGGATGCCGAGAGAGTTGCATTGGCCAGCAGCATGGGCGATTTGATTTTATCCCTGCGCGGCGTCGGCGATGACAAGGTTGTCGTCAAAGACTGGCAAACGGTTTCCGATGCCAGGCTCATCAAAATCGATGACGAAGTATTTACAGAATATTTAAAAATGAAAAAGGGTGCTGGAATAAGTTCGGATAGTATGCGAATCTATAATGGAGCCTCTGTAGCGCTCATTCCTGCCCAGTAAGTCCATCCAGAATTTTACGTTTTTCACAGGTTTTTTAAAAACCATTTCACTGCGTAACCGATTGATGTCCAAGAACATGATGAAAAATTATGTGAATTTGAACCCTGCGAGAATTTTGCTGGCGGCGGCCCTTGTGGCCTGCGGCCTGTTTCTGTTGCCGACGCTGGTGCTTGCCGAAAAGGGCAATTTGCAGGACATAGTGCCGGAAGAGGTTGTCGCCAAGGTCATGCCGCCGCTCTTTGTTACGCTCGGCAAGGCTGAACTGGTGGATGTCGCGGGCGACATCGCCGATGTGCTTGTGGCCAACCCGGCCATCATCGATGTCATGGCCGTGCAGTCGAGCCGTCTTTACATTGTCGGCCTGACGGTCGGCGATACGAACATCATTGTGCTCGACGCCAACGGCGACATGCTGCGCAAGCTGGATGTCCATGTGAAATACGATCTGCAGGCGATCCAGGCGATGGTCACCGAGCTTTACCCCGACGAGGATGTTTCCGTGAAAGCAGTGCATGACCAGATCATGCTGACCGGAAATGTCTCGACGCCGGAGAACGCTTCGAAAATCTCCGATGTCGTCGGCCATTACGTCAGCGACCTGCAGGATAAAAAAGGCACGACGGATGAACTGATTTCTAACCTGCTGACCGTCAAAGGCGAACAGCAGGTGACGCTGCAGGTGCGGATTGTCGAAGCTTCACGCTCGGTAATCAAGGAATTGGGCGTTGAAACCAACCTGAATGACACCGATGAATTGGCGACATCGACAATCTTCGGCGGCTTCCCAGGTTCGGATGTCAGCGGCAGTTCATCGCTGACTGTCGGCACCGGCGCCGGCATTGCCCTGTCGCAGGACCCGACGGGCCTGGCGCGCTTCCTGACGGATACCGGCATCGCCGGGATCGGCGATATTGGCCTGTTCCTGAGCGCGCTTGAAGATGAAAATCTTGTCCATGTTCTGGCCGAGCCGAACCTGACGGCCGTCTCCGGCCAGCAGGCGGGCTTCCTCGCGGGCGGTGAATTTCCCGTTCCCGTCGGTCGCGACCAGGTCGGCAACCTCGTCATCGAATTCCGCGAGTTCGGCGTGTCGCTGAACTTCAAGCCCATCGTGCTGAGCGACAAGCGCATCAGCCTGCAGATGAACACCGAAGTGTCCTCGCTCGATTTCGACAGCGCGGTGACGCTCGCCAGCGTTACCGTTCCCGGTCTTGATGTCCGCAAGGCTGACACCACGGTTGAAATCCCCAGCGGCGGCAGTCTGATGATCGCCGGCCTGCTGCGCTCCGAATCCGTCAAGGGCCTTTCCGGCCTGCCGGGCATCAGCAAAACGCCGATCCTGGGCGACCTGATCAAGTCCGACCGTTTCCGCCGCGACGAGACGGAACTCATCGTAATCGTGACGCCGTACCTGGTTGAGCCGTTCGGCAATAAAACCCGCGCCGAGAAAACCGCTCCGCGCCGCGACAACCCGCTCGCCCGTTCCTTTGCAATCAATGTCCGACAGAATTACGAGATCGATGACGAGAGCGTTTTTTCTGACGACGAAAAATACGGCTACCTGCTGAACTAGGAGTTTTGCGATGACCAGATCACATTTTTTTGTCACGACCTGTCTTGCAGCGCTCGTTCTCACGGGTTGCGAGATGTACGCCGAAAGCAACGTCACTGACCGCCGCATGCAGGTGCGGGAAGAAACATTTACAAACCAGGTCGCGGTCAATGAACTGGATAATTATTACATCGCCAGCCTTGTGCAGGATTATTCGCAGTCCGGCAAGGGCCCGATTGATCTCACCATCACCTATGACCCGCAATCGAAAACGAACACTGCCATGCGTGCCAGCGACGAGGCAGTCCGTGTTTTCCGCGCACTGAGAAAAGAGGGCGCGGCAGAGGTTGTTACCAGCGTTCTGCCCGTGCGCGAACAGGGCGGCGAGTCGGTGGCCATTATTTCCTATTCCTCCTACCAGGCGGCGGGGCCTGCCAATTGCGGGGAAATGCCCGGCATGAACAGTCCGGCGCAGATCGATCATGATCCCAGCTATAAAATGGGCTGTACATTGGAAAGTGTTTTCGCCAAGCAAATCGCCGATCCGTCCGACCTGCTCGGCGATGCAAAAGCCCCTCCTTATTCCGAGGGCAGGGCGGCATCGAATGTCACTCAGGCCCAACGCGCCGGCGCTCCCAACAAGCCTTTGAAGGGGGTAAGCGCCTCCGATTAACGTAAAGTCTTAACGATTATTAAGTTAGTTAAGACTATGCTTGATATAGGTTTTTTTAGAATCAAGAGGGCGGTTTAAATTATGAGCGACGCGGTCAACCAGGGCACATCAATTCTTCTGCCTGCAGCAAGTATTGCGGTTTATTCCCGCGACGCCGCGACGCTGGAAGCTGTGCGCGATATCGTCAATGACTGGCGCTTTGCGCGTGTGACCATCCAGGCTGAAGAAGGCGACGTCACGACAGCGACCAACGCTTACAAGGATATCCAGTCGCCCGAGCTTGTGATCGTGCAGACCGATACGATCGAAGGTGAGTTCGTCAAAAAACTTGAGGAGCTGGGCGCGCAGTGCGGCCCGGATACTGCCGCCATTGTCATTGGCCCCGTGAACGACGTTTATCTTTACCGCCGCATGATCGAGATGGGTATCAGCGATTATCTTGTCCGCCCGGTGAAAAGTGAAGTTCTGGCGGATGTTTTCGCCAAGACGATTATTGACCGTCTTGGCGTCTCCAGCAGTCGCCTCATTGCCTTCGTAGGCGCGAAGGGCGGCGTCGGCACCAGTTCGCTGGCGCAGGCCATGGCCTGGGGCATATCGGATATTCTGGGCCAGAAAACCCTGCTGCTGGACAGCGCAGGCGGATGGTCAACCACCGCGGTCGGAATCGGTTTTGAGCCGTCCACGACATTGGCCGAGGCGGCCCGCGCGGCGGAAAACAGGGATGAAGACAGCATCAAGCGCATGTTGTTCCGCGCGAGCGATAAGCTCAGCGTTCTGGCCAGTGGCGGTGACGTCATGCTGGAAGCGCCGATCGAGCCGGCGCAGCTTGAAGAATTACTGACCATGCTGATGGTGACTTATCCCGTCGTGATCGCGGATTTGTCGCACGGCGCGGAAAACCTGGCGAATACGGTTATTGCCAAGGCCAGCCAGATTATCGTGGTGTCGTCGCCATCGCTGACGTCGCTGCGCCTGGCGCGCAGCCTGATCCAGGAAATCAAGGAACACCGTGGCGGTGAAGCTGCCGGGATCGAGATGATCGTCAATATGCACGGCCTTGCGCCGAAAAATGAAGTGCCGAAGAAAGACATCGAACAGGCCATGGAATTTAAAATCTCCACGACGATCGGTTTTGACCCGGCTGTTTTCGTCGGGCTTGAAAACCAGGGCAAAAAACTTCTCAGCGATGCGAAGGGCGAAGAGATTGTCCGTAAAAATCTCCTTCCCCTTGTGCAGAAAATTCTTTCGGCCAGTGCCGAAGAACCGGAAAGCGCGTCGAAAGACAAAGGCGGTTTCCTGAGCGGTCTTCTCGGCAAGGTAAAATCGAAGGGATAAGAGTGCGCCATGTTCGGAAAAAAAGGCACATCATCGACACCGCCGGCCGCGCCGCCGCCAAAACCCAAGGCCGCGCCCGTAGCTGCTGAAAAACCTGTTGTTGCCGCTTCTAAACCCGCAGAAGGCGTTGCCGAGGCCGTTAAAAATCCTGTCCTGAAGCCCAAGGCCGCCGCCAAGGATGCGCCGCCGCCGGAAAAGCCCGTGACGGACGATCCGTTCGCTCATGATATTGGCGTTAACGAACTCAAAGACAAACCTGTCACTGAGAGCGAATCCATCATGACGCTGCGCCTGCAGCGTGCGCGCAACCGTATCTGGTTAGACCTGCGCGACGGTATCGATCTGAAATCCCTGGCGCGGATGGATTCCAAAACTGCGCGCGAGGAAGTTTATTCGGCAGTGGGCGAGATTGCCCGCTTCCGCAATCTGGATTTGACGCCCGCAGAGCTGCAGAGCATCGCCAAGGAATGCGCCGACGACATGCTGGGCTTCGGCCCGCTGGAAGAATTACTGGAGCGCGATGACATCGCCGATATCATGATCAACGGACCGGACACGGTTTACATCGAGGTCAAAGGCAAGATCAGCAAAAGCCACGTCAAATTCCGCGACAACCAGCATTTGACCACGATCTGCCAGCGGATTGTCGGCGCGATCGGAAGACGTGTCGACGAAGCCTCGCCGATTTGCGATGCGCGTCTGCCTGACGGGTCCCGCGTGAACGTGATTATCCCACCGCTTTCGGTGGATGGATCCTGCATGACCATCCGGAAATTCAAGAAAGACAAGCTGACGCTCGAAAAACTGATGGAATACGGCTCGATGACGCCAAGCTGTGCCAAGCTGATTATGGCTGTCGGTCGTTGCCGCGTGAATGTCCTTGTCTCCGGCGGTACGGGATCGGGCAAAACGACGATGCTGAATTGCCTGACGCGCTATATCGAGGCGGGCGAGCGTATTATTACGTGCGAAGACGCGTGCGAACTGCAATTGCAACAGCCGCACGTCGTGCGTTTAGAGACGCGCCCGCCCAATCTTGAGGGCGTGGGCGAAATCACCATGCGCGACCTTGTGAAAAACTGCCTGCGTATGCGCCCTGAACGCATCATCGTCGGCGAAGTGCGCGGACCGGAAGCATTTGACCTGTTGCAGGCGATGAACACGGGTCACGACGGATCGATGGGCACCGTCCACGCCAACAACCCGCGCGAAGCCATTTCGCGTATGGAGAACATGATCGCGATGGGCGGTCTGAACCTGCCCAGCTCCGCCGTGCGCGAACAGATTGCCAGCGCCGTCAACGTTATCATCCAGGTGCAGCGCCTGCGCGACGGTTCACGGAAAACCACGCATGTCTCGGAAATCACCGGCATGGAAGGCGAAGTCATTACCATGCAGGATCTGTTTTCGCTGGAAATCCAGGGTGAAGACGAACAGGGCAAGCTGATCACGAAGCAACGCTCCAGCGGCCTGCGCCCCAAATTTTTTGACAAGGCCCGCCAGTTCGGCGTCGAAAAACTCGTCCTCAACGCGATGGAAGAGGCTTACGACTGATGGGCCCGGTCCAGATTTTTCTCGTCGGCGCCATCGTCCTTATTATCCTGGGAACCGCCGTGGTTTTCCTGCTCGGCCAGGAGAAAGACCGCAAGCGGCGCATCACCACCGTCATCCAGGGGCACCGCCAGAGCACCCGGAAATTTTCAGCCCATGATGTGCAGAACAAACGCCGCGCTGAAATCGCCAGGAAGCTGAAAGAAACCAAGGAAGAACAGGACGAGAAGAAAGGTAAAAAGAAAAAGGCGACCATTGCCCTGTTGCTGGAACAGGCGGGGCTCACCGTTACCGTCAAGCAATACTGGCTTTATTCCGTGGCGTTGATGGTCGCGATGCTTATTGTGACTTTGCTGCTGGGCCACTCTCTTTTTGTGGTCGTGATGGCTGGGATTGTCGGGCTGCTGGGTTTTCCGCGCCTTGTCGTGCGTCACCTGACCAAGCGCAGGCAGAAAAAATTCCTGGAAGAATTTGCCGACGCGCTGGAGGCCGTTATTCGCCTGCTGAAGGCCGGCATGCCTGTCTCCGAGGCGATCTCGATGATCTCGCGCGAATTTACCGGGCCTGTCGGCGAGGAAATGTCACGTATCTACGACAAGCAGAAAATCGGTATTCCACTGCACGAAGCGGCCATGGAAGCTACAAAGCGCATGCCGTTGGCCGAGATGCAGATGTTCGCCACCGGCCTGTCGATCCAGGCGCAGACCGGCTCCAGCCTTTCCGAAGTTTTGAAAAACCTGGCCGGGGTGATCCGCGCACGGTTTCGCCTCAAGAGAAAAATCAAGGCGCTGTCGTCTGAAGCCATCGCTTCGGCCGCGATTATCGGCTCGCTGCCGAATTTGCTGGCGCTGGGCATGTATTTCGCCAACCGCGAATACATCATGGTTTTGTTTACCGATCCGTTCGGGAAAATTATGCTGGGTTGCGCGGTGGTGTGGATGATGATCGGAATTCTGGTCATGAAAGTTATGATTAACTTCAAGGTATAATGGTATGAGCGATTCACTTGTCACCCTTCTGAGCGCTATTGCCGCCGCGTTGTCTTTCGCGGCGTTTGCGCTGCCGTTCCTGAACAGGACCGAAAAGAAAGAGCGGTTCCGCTCCGTTATTGAGAAACGCCGCAAGGCGCTGTTCATGGCAGCGAAGGAAAGTACGCTTCACAAGGGGGGGAGCGGCGATTCCCTTTCCGCCAAGGAATCCATGGCCATGCTTTACAAACTTCAGCGCCTGGCTGGAGAGATGGGCGAAAAGGCCCGCGACAAGATGCTGCAGGCCGGTATCCGCAACCCGGCCGCGCCGTTCAAATTTATGATCGCACAGGCCGTTCTTCCTCTCCTTTTTTGCGGCATCGCCATGGTATTTATTTCCGCGCGGGAAGAGGATCTTTCCAATGGCATTACCATCCTGATCCTGTTGTCCACGGCTGCTGCCGGTTATAAATTCCCGGATCTGCTGGTCAAAAACATCAGCATGAAACGCCAGCAGGAAATCAATCTTTCGTTCCCGGACTCGTTCGATATGATGCTGATCTGCGTGCAGGGCGGTATTGGTCTTGAACAAACCATCGACCGCGTCGCACACGAGGTGGCCGAACATTCAACTGTGCTGGCGGAAGAGCTGGGGATTCTCAGCGCCGAGATGGCGATGCTGAACGACCGGCGCCAGGCACTGCAGGATTTCGCCCGCCGTGTGGGTTCCGGTGTGGCCAAAAGTTTTGCCACGGCGCTGATCCAGGCCGAACAATACGGAACGTCGGTGTCGCAGGCCATGCGGGTGCTGTCGGATGAATTGCGCGATATGCGCATGGCCGCCGCCGAACAGAAAGCAGCCGCGCTACCGCCCAAGCTCACCGTGCCGATGATCCTGTTTTTCCTGCCGTCGTTGTTCGTGATTATTCTCGGCCCCGCAGGAATCCAGGCCGCTGCATCGGGCGTCGGCGGTTAATAATAACGTCTTTCAGAAATCAGGAAATTAGTTGGCGACCGGTTTTTTCTCGACCGGGGCGACAGGCGCGGCTTCCGCAGGGGCGGCAGGTTTTACGCCCGGCTTGCCCGAAGGTTTGCTGGTTGGCTTTGGCGCGTGGCGGGCCGATTGCTGCAGCGTGCGGACGATGCGCAGATTGCGTTCGACCTCGATACGGTCCGGCGCGATGCCCTGGGCTTTTTCAAGAATAGCCGCCGCTTCGTCGAGAAAATCCTGCGAAGCGAGGTTGAGGGCCAGGTTGTTCATGACGGGGATGGGGTCGCCCTGCCACATGCCGAGGGCCTTGCGGAAGGCGCGCTCGGCTTCCTTGTGCATGCCCTGCGCGTCCAGTGCGATGCCGAGATAATGATAGGCGCGGAAATCAGACTGGTCCTGCACAACGGCTTTCTGGGCGTATTCCTCGGCCTCTTTGTTGTTGCCGAGGGCGAGCTGCACGGCGGCATATTCGGTTTTGGCGGCAGCGGGGGCTTTCTTGTCATTGGCGAAAGGCTGGAGCACCAGCGCGGCCTGGTTCAGATATTCCGCGCCGCGCAGGGCAGCGGCGTAATTGGTTGCGGTAACCGGGTCGGCGCTGTTGCGCTTGTAGATTTTTTCGAGATAACTGAGGGACTGACCCTTGTCGCCGGCGGCGGCAGCCGAAACGGCGGCGCGTTCCAGCGCGGCATCGATGCCGGCGGCGGTGGTGCTGGCGGTGTCGGATTTTCCGGCCGGTGTTGTTCCCGTCGTCTGGCAGGCCGCCAGAAGTACGCAGGTTGTCACAGCCATCGTTGTTTTCAGAAAAGTTTTCAGAGTCATTTCAAGTCGCCCTATAAATTTTATTCTTCCGTCGTTCCTGCGCTGGTGTCTTCGGCGGCGGCATTGCCGGATTCTTCGCCTTTATCTTTATCAATATTTTCGACGGCATCTATGGCTTCGTCAATTTCCTCGCCGACCGATTTCTTTTCGCTGCTGCCGCCGCCGGTGCCGTCCGCGTTCAGGATAATTTCATGGCACATATCGGGGCAGTAGTAAACCTGGGTGTTCTGGCAATCGTCCGCGCCGCCGCAGGCCTTGCGGATTCTTACATATTTCTCCTTCGGGGCGGCGACAATCACGTGCCGTTGCATGATGACCTTGCTGTTTTCGTCCAGAACGGTGAAATACGTTGCGCCGGGAGCTTTCGGCACCAGGACCAATAAATTTGCGCCCTCGGGCATGATGCTGACATGGGCGGGGTTTCCGACAATCACGGCACTGGCGTTTGTTTCAAGACGGACCAGTTCCGACCGGTCCGGGGTCAGCTTGATGGCCGGGTGGGTTGGGTTGTCCTCAGCGATTGTGATACCAGCCTCCTCGGCGGTTTTGACGGGCAGGAAGTCGGTTGTTGCGGCCACGACCGGAGGAGGCGCAGAATCTACGGGCGCGACGGTATCCTGAATCACAATGGCGTCCTGCGCCAAGGCTTGCGCGGCGCCAAGGCTTATAACCAGCGCAGACAGCATTATCGTCGATATTTTGAAAGCAGATTTCAGGGACATGAATTTTCCGTAGGGGGCAAACCAGCAAGAGACAATACCCAATTATAGCAAGAGGCAGGTTAAAGTTCACCCACTATTTGCTTCAATTTTAGGCAATTACCGGGAATATGTTAAGAGCGCCGCTTATTACGGGCAACGGGGCGGTGATAATCCTGCGGTAAGGAACGGATTGCAGCATAGCAGGTTGATACCGTCCGCGCCGTCATTTTCGATTCCGTACATTATATATTGGACATTCGCAACGACCTGGCATGTCATGTCGGGCGGGGGCTCTATTCCATAAGGGGAGCCGCAGGTTACTTTGGGAAAACCACTGACCCCATCCATCTCAATCTGGGTTACAACCTGACCTTCAGGGCATTGCATATTGCCGCTGGCGGTACCGACGGCACCGTCGCCGGCGATGCTTGCAGACGGCAGCGGCGCAGTGTTGTTGCGGCTGGTATAATTCAGTGCCCTGACGCGGGTTGCGGTGATATCAGTGGAGACATGCAGCCTCTGCTGAGGGCCCGATGTTCCTATGCCCACGTTGCCGGGGTTTGTATTTTGAATCCTGTTGATGTCGACCATGCGCCAGAAATTGGCGCTTTCGAAAAATGAAAATTTTGTTTTGTCGTCATTGTAGGACCCGTCGTTTTCATTGAGCAGGTCGCTGAGGAATGTTCCGTCGTCGTCGCAATTCTCGGTTTCGTTCACCGCAGAAACAAATGGGGGTGGTGGGCCGGGCGGCAAGGTCAGTACGCAGCCCTGCACCAGCGCTCCCTCGCGTGTGCGCGCGCCGCGGCCGTTCTCGCCGTGAGAGACAAGCACAAAATGCGCATAACGTCCGAAGTCCAAAATGGTGTTGCCGTTACGGTCTTCGGCTGGATCGGCTATACCATTGGCGTTTGCGTCAACTTCTGCTTCGTCAAGAAGTGACCTGTTGTCCTGGTCGACAACATCGATCGCGCCATAGAACATGTTGTAATCGTCGAGATCGGTCAGGTTCTGGCTGACGGCATAGGTCAGTTTGCGACCCCACCCGTCGACGGTATCAAAGTCGCTGAAGCGGCTTTCGCTGTCATTGTTCAGAAGTCTTTGAGAGATGGTCGTGAAAGGAATGGCGCCGATCATAATAGGGTCGCGAGGGTCAGCAGGAGGAGGAAGGTCTGGGTCTGCCGAATCCTGGCCAAGGATCACCGGGCCGACCGCGGTGCAAGGTGCCCTGTCATAGTCGGCATTGGTCATGGGCAGGATCGTATCGCGTCTTTCTACCCCATAACCGACATCCCCCGGTGCCAATGCCGGGTCGGCCGGGCAAGGGTAAACCCCGAATGTCGCGACATATTCCCGCAACGCCGAATTGGAGTTGTCGATGGCTTCGTCCGTCCGGGAGAGGATGCGCTGTTGGTTGTAAATGGAAAACGCCGTCATGACGGTCGTGGTCACAATCCCGAAAACAATCAGGACAAGGGCCAGTTCAACCGTCGTGAAGCCTTTTTGCAAAAACGTTTTCCGTCCGTACATCATTTATTTGCACACACAGTTATAGTAGATCTGGTAGTTATCTACCGAGCCCGTATAACAGGTCGGTCTTGTCGCGTCACAGGTGTCACTGCAATCCGAACCTTTTCTCACCCCGCCCTGCGTTGTGTCGGACTGGTTGGTGTTGGACGTGCTTTCCCATGAACATGTTCTGGGCGGCGGCGGCGCGCAGGTGTCGCTGACCGGCGTGGTGGTTACGCCAGACGGACAGTTATAGTGATCGTTCATCATTCTTGACCCCGAATAGCCATCCAGACAGCCCGCATTGCGCAGTTCGTCCCACTCGGTGCACTTGCAGTTCGTGATGTCAATGTCAACCGGAGCGCTCCATTTGCAGGTCTTTGTGTTAAAGGTTTTCTTTACCTGTTTTTTAGATTGGCTGGTATTATTTCCGCCGCAATCAACCCACTTGTAATTGTCAAATTGCGCGGGGCAGGCACAGGTGCTTTCGGCATTAGGGGGACTCCAATTGCTCCATTTGCCGCTCTTCTGTCCGGTGCAGTTGAATGTGCGTGTTTGGGTTGCGACGCTCGGCACAGCGTCCGAAAGCGTACAGTTTACGTTCCTGGTATCCGTATCGCCCACGCAGGCACAAGGCACTTCGGGCGGGTATGTCCATGTTTTCTGGGCGCCCGTATAATTGGACGGCTCCCAGGCATTCCATTTGGCCATGGTTCCGTTTGGATCTGACTCGACCGGGCATTTGTGTGTCCTGGTTTGCGTAAACGTATCACTGAAACCAGGGCCGCACTGCATGTTGTTGTTTGTCTGGTCTACCTCAGGCGCACATGTGCACATGCCGGCCGGGGTAACATTTTGATTTTTCCATGATCCGCTGTTGGTGCAGTAGTAGCTGGCATAAGCGGTCAGGCCTGCTTCAACCGTTACCACGGTGGAAGGCGCGCTTGCCGCAAGCGTTCTTTTTTGATCGCAAATCAGCACAGTTATCTCCGGGCACTGAATATTGCTTTTGCAGATAATGCGACCTTTCGGGTTGATTCCTGCCATCAGCTGGCCGGGGGGACATGGCATCGGAAGATCGTCTTCACAGATAGGCGCGTTGTTGGCAACGCCGACCATGTACTGTCCCGTTCCGTCCGGGTCATCGGTCGGGCATCGCATGCCTTCGCCGGCGGCAACCGTTCCGGCGATCACAGATGTTTGAAAGCACACACCGCTGCTGTGGCAGAGATCATCGGCCATGACGCGGCCTTCCTCTGTCGCGCCGGTGGTTGTGTCGTCTGTTGCACGCAAGGCGCCGTTGATCTGCGCCTGTTTTGTGCCCGAGTTCGGGACTGCGGCATCGCCCACGAAATTCATAGAAGAGGCGGAGAAGTTCATGCCGACGTCGCCGCCGGGTTTTTGCATGATGTCGCCGCGCTGTTGCGACGAAAACTGCCACAGCGGGACTTCGCTTTGTGTGAAGTATGTCATGATGTCATCGAATTCCGTGGCACCAAGAACGCTGTTGTGCTGGGTTAATGTGTAACGTGAGTTTACGGTCGTATCGCAGTTGGCTGACTCGACTGAGGCAGCAGGGCAGTTCAGCTGAACGCCGCTCCTTGTGTAAGCGCCGTTTCCATTCTTGCCCTGGCTGAGCACCACGAAATGCGCCGAAGCTGCGGGGGTCAGCACGGAAGCAGGTGTCGTGGCATTGTTGAAAATCTCAATTCCGCCCTGGTTGCCCCTGAATGTTGCATCGAACATCAGGTTTTCCGTGATGGCGTATACAACCCTGTTGTTGTAGCCGTCATAGATTTTTTTCTCGTCGATATTCAGGTCGCGGAACGGCAAGGTTCCCACGCGAATAGTCGGATTGGCGGTGATCGGCGGATTGCCCGCGACAAAGGGATTGAGATAGGTAATCGACCTTTCGCTTTGTTCGCGGCAGATGCCTGTTCCGGCGGCACCCGTGTCGCAGGTGCCCGGGTTGATGACGCCGTTATAATTTGTGCAGTCTTCATATCCGTAATTGTTATCGCCACGAACCGCCGTCAGGGACGAGGGACATGGATAGCGGCCGTTCACGGCCCGGAAGCTGCTGATCGCCGCCGTGACGTTGTCGACATTTGACTGCGTGGTTTCTATGGCTTTGTGTTCGAGATGAAGTTTGTAGAGTGGCGTGAAAGAGACCACCGCGATGCCCATGATCATGAGCACGACCGCCATTTCGATCAACGTGAAGCCTGAGCTGAACGCTGTAATGGTTTTAATTTTTTCTATGGGGCGCATAAAATTTTTCCTCCTGAAAAACCGATAGCATAGTTAGGCGAGCAATCCCGTTGGGTTGCAGGTAAAAAACTGTTCTGGCAGCGCGCGCGGGCGCCGCTGCGGGAATCCCCGGTTTCGGTCCCGCCCCAGAGGCCGCGCATACCGACGCCGCCGCTGGTCTGGGCGCAATCATTTTGCGGGTAGGCTGGGCCGGCAATCAAGCTGGGGCTGAAACAATTGGCATCGTCGGTATCGCAAAGTGTGTCGCTGATGATGGCGCCGTCGCTACGCACATTGCCGACAACGTCCACGCCCGCGGTCGCGGCCGCTCCAAAGGGAGTCATGGTATTGATCCCGACCTGGCTGATGGTGGTGACGATGTCCGTGGGATCGGAGTTCGCCGCCGTTGAATACACCCATGTCCGCGAGGGCAGACTGTCGTCGGCGGAAAAAATATCATCATAATAGCCGATGCCTTCCTGATCGCCCCGTGCGCAAACGCTGTCGAAAAACGTTGCGTCGCCGTCACAGTTTTCTGCATCGCGGGGCGCGCCGCCGCCTGTCGGGCATGCCTCGACCTGCGTACCGCCGGTCGTAAAGGCGCCTATACCCTTTGGCCCATGCGAGAGAAGGATGAAATGAACGTTGGTGCGGTCTAGGTCCATTGTGCCGGGGCAATTGATTCTTGGTAGGGTAAGAGTTCTGGGCAGAAAGCGCTGGACAGTAATTGTCGTCGCAGGGGTTGCCGGAACGGGGAGGATGGTCAGCGGTCTTGCCACGACATATCTCAACCTGTTGTTCCATCCGTCGAGGGACATCTCCATCGGAATTTTCAGGGTCACAAACGGAACGCTGCCGCTATAAGTGTTATTCGCAGCAATGAATGTACCAGGACAATCCGCCACGCCAAAGCCAGCCTGGTTGGGAGTGAGATTTTGTATCGCGGGGCAGGGATAAACGAAATTGTCGTAGTAAAAATCCGAGATTGCTTTGTTTATTCCGCCGATATTGTCTTCGGCCACGCTTTTGGCTTTCGCGTATTTCCAGACCTGGTAGGTCTGTATGAGGCCTGCCGTCAGCAGCCCGATCACCATCAGAAAAATAGAAAGATCGATCAGGGTCATCCCTGACTGGTCGTCTAACAGTCTCTTGGCCTGTTTTAAAAAACTCACGGAAACTATCCCCAAAATCCCAATGAAAATGCACAGAATCCTACTTTCCAGTATAACAGACCTGCCTTTAAAATTTGATTAAATTTTTAGGCAATTCGCAGAAATCTTTCTTGCAGGCCCTTGATTTTACTGAACACTGCTTTTTGCGGGTGCGAAATAGCCTGAAAAGCCCGAGCGCGTGGATTCGGCGCAAAACGCGCCCTGTGAAACGACGGCTGCCGGGAAGAAAATTATGCTTTCTGGGTGGGGTCTTTCAGCCCCGGAACCGGGCCGGGACCCGTTTCCCCGCTGACGCCAACCGACGGCAAGCCGTCATGGGCGACTACGAAACTCGCGATACGCAGGGAATTGGGGTCTTTGTCGGTGACCGGGTCATATCCATCATCCGGTGACAGGCTGCCGACTTTTACACCCTTCCAGAACGGGTGCGGGTTTTGCTTGAGGAAATTCTTGATCGCGTCGGATGTTTCCTTGTCGAGAATACCGTCGATCGTTCCTTTGTAATAGCCGCCGATTTTCAGCAGTACCTGCGCGCCGTTGGAATGGGTCAGCGGTTCATTATCTCCGGGTATATAGCGCGTGCCGGAAGTGATCAGGTTCTGGTGCAGATGTTCCTTGAAATCCGGTGATTTTTCCGCGATGCCTTTGAGGGTCTGCGCGTATTGTGGATATTCGGTGAGTTTTTCCAGCAATGTGTAGCTGATATGCGGCGTGCCGGCAGGATGATTGCGCGATAACGGCATATAGGCATCGCCCAGCGATTGCGGATTTGCTTTGATGAAATTGACGAGGGCGCCCGCTGTCAGGGGACCAAAGCTCGGGCCGATTTTATTTGCAGGGTAGCCGTAGGGGATCAGCAGTTTCTGCAGCCGCTCAACTTCGACCGGCAGCAGTTTGTCTTCCACCTCAAGAAGGCCTTGCAGCGTGGCATTGCCTGCGCCTGCCATGCGTTTTAGCCTTTCGTAATCTAGAAGTTTTTCATGGAAATTTTTGTGATCGGCTCTCAGGTAATTTTGAAGGACATTCTCAATACCCTTGCTGATCGTATCGGCGTACTTGCCCTTGTTGTCGTTCAGAAAGGACATGATGGCGGCGGCTGTGTTGTTGCCGATATTGCCGTCGACACCTTTGGTGTCATAGCCAAGTTTTGTCAGGGCGTCTTGCAGTGGCCCGATATTCGCAGCGCTGATGCTTTCATTTTCGTACGTGTCGATATTGTCTTTCGCCGTGAGACTCCTGGCGACGATGGCAATCAAATTCGGATCTTTTTTATTGGTCATGCAGGCACCCTCTGATATCGAATTTTTTGTTCTTCTAACTCTTCGCCATTTTAGTCGGGGCGCCTTAAAAAACACTTAATATCGAGGGATTTAGGAGCGGTTTTCAGCTTTTGAGGAGGGCGTTGACCTGCTCCACTAACTCATTGAGATGGAAGGGTTTTGAAAGGACCCGTGTGTTCTGCATCGCGGGGTTGCCGTCGCCCGCAGCCATGGCGGTGAAGCCGGTGATGAACATGATCTTCATTTTCGGGCGCATCGGTGCGGCCTTCTGGGAGAGTTCAATTCCGTCCATCCCCGGCATGACGATATCGGTGAGGAGCAGGTCGAAATCTTCCGGACCCTGGAGCGCTTTCATGGCTTCCAGCCCGTGATTGGTGACGGTGGCGCGGTGCCCGGCACGCTCCAGCGCGGTTGCCAGGAACTGCGCCATCGATATGTCGTCTTCGGCGATCAGGATATGAGCCATCTCTCTTGTCCTTTATGTATTGACGCAGTAATTGCGGATCGCGTTCTCGAACTGCACGGCGGCGTTCCCCCATGTGTAATTTTTCTTTACATGCTGCGAGCGTTCTTCCGGCCTACCCCGATTCAATGCCTCTTTTGCTGCCGTGGCAAGATCCGAGGCGTGCAATGCGCCCAGGAAAGGTTCGGTGATGATATCGCGGGGGCCGGTGACGTTATAAGCCGCAACAGGAAGGCCGGACGCCAGCGCTTCCACCAATACGATACCAAACGTATCCGTGCGTGAAGGAAAGACGAAGAGGTCTGCCGAGCGGTAGCAATCGGCCAGGTCTTTGCCGGTTTTTTTTCCAAGAAAACAAGCGGTTGAATATTTTTTTGAAAGTTCCAGCTGTGCCGGGCCTTCGCCCACCACGATCTTCGACCCCGGCCATTCCATCGAGAGGAAGTCTTCGATGCTTTTTTCGATGGCGATGCGCCCGACATACAGCGCTACGGGCTGTTTAAGATCGCGGAATAATGTTTTTTCACCGGGATAAAACAAATCGAGGTTCGCGCCGCGGGAGACGCGCAGCATGGGCGTTTTGAATTTCCATTCCCGCAGGGTGTCTTCGAGGCTTTGCGTGGCGACCAGCATGGCGTCCGCTTTGGCGTGGAACCAGTGCATGAAAGCGCGCGCGGCGGCGTGGGAGGGTTTGTACATGAAGGGCGCATAGTAGCCGAAGCGCTTGGCGACGTAATCGGGGAACTGCGTATGGTAGGATGTGGTGAAAGGAAGTTTGCGCTTCAGGCAATAGCGCCGGGCGGCCATGCCGAGCGGGCCTTCCGTCGCGATATGGATATGATTGGCCTGCCAGCCGTCGATAATCCGGCACAGCCGCGCATAGGGTTTTACCACCAGCTTGATTTCATGGTAGCCGGGCATCGGCAGGATAAAGGGGAAATCCGACGGGCCGACGACTTTGACCGTGTGGCCGCGGCGGCCCAACTCCTCCTGCAGATGCTCATAGGTTCGCACCACGCCGTTCAGTTGCGGATGCCAGGCATCGCTGACGACAAGAATTTTCATTGAACCCCAAGACCTGCGTGGACATTTAACCATTGCAATCCTACACTAAGGCCGAGGCATATAAACCCATGAACCACCGATTTTTCCTGACTTTTGCGCTTCTTTTTATCGCCGCCGCGCCTGCCGTGGCGCAGACGAGAGTCAGGGATTGTAGCGTGGACCGGGAACTTATCTTCGAAATGACCAAAGCCGAATACGGCGCCTACAATGTCTGGGATGCCGTTTTTGGCGAGATGAACACGGATGAGCGATTCGTCTCCTCTGTCGTGGCGGATAGTGGCAATGTGGTCGCCGCCGGGGAAACGGCGTCTTACGGCAAGGCGGACAAGGCGTTGCATCTCGTTGAATTTGATAATCGCGGGCGTGTGGTCTGGGATGTTTCGCACGCCATTGCCGGGCTGACGGGCATCAAAAAAATGCTGCTGACGGCGGAGGGGTTTACCATCGCCGGAACATCGGTGGCCAAAGGGCGCACGGCGGTGTGGCTTGGCTTCTTCGACACGGCCGGTAAACTGCTCAGCCAGAAAACCATCAGCGGCAATCAATCACTGCTGCCCGAAGATTTTATCGTTCAGAACAACGGCAAGGGATTTTTGCTTTCGGCATCGTCGGGTGATGCGAAGAAAAAACTTTTCCACGCCGTTCTCTATCATATTGATGCGAAGGGGCGCGTGACGGACGACCATGCTTACATGCCCGGCCTTGATAACCGCATTATCAGCCTCAGCCCCGGCGGCAAGGATTATTATTACGCGTCCGGATATCTGCGCGGCGAGGATGGCCGCATGACCGGGTGGATTTTAAAGCTGAACAAGGACGGCAGCCTCGTGTGGCAGATGCAATATCCGCGCGGCGCGTCGGCGCAAGTGAACAAGGCCCTGCCGATGGTCAAGGATTCTGTTCTGGCCACCGGGGAAACCACGCCGCTGAACAACGGCAACAAGGCCGGGTGGGTGATGATGATTGACGGCAATACCGGTGCGTTGAACTGGCAGCGTTATTACACAGGCGCGATGGACCAGTCAGGCCTCGATATTCTCGTGAACATGGAAGGTATGGCCAGTGTGATGATGCAGGCTTCGAAGCCTGCGAACGAAGAGCCTGTGGAAGGCAACCAGGATTTCGTGCGGCTTTTGACAGTGAATGAGCGCGGTGTGCTGTTCAAGAGCGATGAATATTTCAACGCCGAGGGTGCGCAAGGCTGGCAGATGATTGGCGGTCGCGCGGGTGAACGCATCCTGACGGGGCGTACCGACATCGTTTATAAAATCGAACCCAAGCCCGGCGACCCGGTGGAAACGTTGAAGCATGGCTGGGATTCATGGGTGATTGTGGCTGCGCCGATGGAATCTTTCGCGGATGAATGCCTTGCCGCGGATATTTTTGCGCCATGAGCACCAGTCACCGCTACGTCATTGAATTTCCCGAACATGAAAGCCGCATCGATAAAGCGCTGAATGAATTGTGCGAGGATTTGTCGCGCACGCGGCTGCAGGCGCTCATCGAAAGCGGGAATGTGCGCCTGAACGGTGCGGTTTGCGAGACGGCGAACAAGAAACTGAAAATGGGGGATGTGATCGAGCTGGATATCCCGCCGCCAATCGCCGCTTCGCCCGAAGCGCAGGATATTGCGCTGGATATCGTGTTCGAGGACAAGGACCTTCTCGTCATCAACAAGCCTGCGGGCATGGTGGTGCATCCGGGCGCCGGGAATTTCAAGAATACATTGGTGAATGCGCTGCTTCATCATAGTGCCGATGATCTGTCGGGTATCGGCGGGGTGATGCGCCCGGGCATCGTTCACCGTCTCGACAAGGAAACCAGCGGGCTGATGGTGGCCGCGAAAAACGACATCGCCCATCGCGGGCTGGCGGGGCAACTGGAGTCGCGCACGCTGACGCGCGTGTACAAGGCGCTGGTTATCGGCGTGCCGTTCCCGTCGAAGGGTACCGTCGACCAGCCGCTGGGCCGTCACCCGTCCAGCCGCATGAAAATGGCAATCCGCCGCAAGGGCGGGAAGGAGGCGCGCACGCATTACAGCGTCGAGAAAAAATTCCGTGATGAATTTGCACTGGTGGAATGCAAACTGGAATCCGGGCGCACGCACCAGATCCGCGTGCACATGGAATCCATCCGCCATCCGCTGATCGGCGATAATCTTTACGGCCCGCAGGACAGCGCCCTGAAGGCCGCGCTGAAGCGGGCGGGGTACCAGGAGAAAGACGCGAAAGTGGTCATGGATTTCCCGCGCCAGGCCCTCCACGCGGCCTCTATTGCCTTTGTTCACCCGGTGACGGGGGATAGCCTGTCCTTTAATGCCGCCCTGCCAGACGACTTCCGTAAATTATTGAAAATACTTGATAATTGAAGCCATATACAATTTTATGAAAACTACTTGTATTTACATAAAATTGTATGTAATAATAAGATATAAGGTCAGATTACACAAAAACGGCCAGTGCGCGAGTTAAAGGGACACTAAAACTAAAAAACGGGCAAATTGCGGGGAATAAGGGGTTTCACTACAAAGAATTCAGAGATTTTCAGATACTTCAGATTACAGATTTTCAGATTTTATGCTTCATCCGATCTGGTACCTAACTCCCGCCCCGTAAAACAGGGCGGTTTCTTTTTGTGCGTCTTTTCGTGCAGGGGCTGAGTGCCCAAATCCCTTTTGTCGGCGCCGGTATTGCTGTATTTTAAAGGGGATATGAACCACCTTCCGGACTATGACCTTTGCATTATCGGCGGCGGAATTAACGGCACGGGCATCGCCCGCGACGCGGTCGGGCGCGGGTTGTCGGTTTTGTTGCTGGAGGCGGGGGACCTGGCCAGCGCCACGTCCTCGGCCTCGACGAAGCTGATCCATGGCGGTTTGCGGTATCTGGAATATTACGAATTCGGGCTGGTGCGGGAATCACTCAAGGAACGCGAGGCGCTGCTGAAGCTGGCGCCGCATCTCATCCGGCCGATGGAATTTATTTTGCCGCACGACAAGGCGCAGCGTCCGCGCTGGCTCATTCGCCTGGGATTGTTTGTTTATGATCGTCTCGGCGGGCGTAAATCTTTAAAATCGTCGAAGGGCGTGAACCTCGCCAAAACATCTTACGGCACACCGCTGCAGCTTCATCTCGCGAAGGGATTCAGATATTCCGATTGCTGGGCCGATGACTCGCGCCTTGTTGCGGCGAACGCCGTCGATGCCGCGCGCAACGGCGCTGAAATTCTCACGCGCACGGCCTGCACGCGTATTGTTTCCGAGGAACGCGGCTGGACGGTCACTGTGCGTGACATGGAGACGGGCGCGGAGCGCGATATTACCGCGGGGATGGCCGTCAACGCCGCCGGGCCGTGGGTGCGCAGCCTGCTGGAGATGTCGAATTTAACGGTGCCGGAAACGCCGTCGGTGCGGCTGGTGAAGGGTTCGCACATTATTATCCCGAAAGCCTATGAGGGCGATCATGCTTATATGCTGCAGCAGCCGGACAAGCGCATCGTTTTCGTCATCCCGTATGAAAAATACCAGACGCTGATCGGCACGACGGAAGTGGATTTCACGGGCGATCCGTCGCAGGCCATCATTTCCGAATTTGAAATCGAATATCTGTGCGGCGCGTTCAACCGTGCTTTCAAGAACCAGATCGAGAAGAAGCACATTCTGTGGACTTATAGCGGCGTGCGGCCGCTGTTTGATGACGGCGATGCCGATGCGACGACGGTGACGCGAGATTACCGTATTTACCATCACAAGAATTTTTCCAAGCCTTTCCTTTCGATTTTCGGCGGCAAGCTGACGACCTACCGCATGCTGGCGGAGAAAACCGTGACGAAATTGCTTGAGCTTTCCGGCCATACGACATTGCCCTGGACGAAAGGCGAGCCGCTGCCCGGCGGGAATATCCCGGGTGCCGATTTTGAAAAATTCCTGCAGGCGCAGATGAAGAAATATTCCTGGCTGCCGATGGATCTCGTGCAGCGCTATGCGCGTTCGTACGGCACGTATATGGATCGCTTTTTGGATGGCGCGTCGAAGCCCGACGATCTGGGGCGGCATTACGGCGATAATGTATACGAGGCTGAAATTGTCTATCTCGTGAAAATGGAATGGGCGAAGACGATCGAGGATATTCTCTGGCGGCGGTCCAAGCTGGGCATGCATATCGCCGAAGAGACGCAGCGCAATATCGAGCGCGCCCTGCCGGGGATTTTGAGAAAGGGAGACAAAAGTGAGTACCGCGCTTCTGGCCATTGATCAGGGCACCACAAGTTCCCGCGCCATCCTGTTTTCAACGGACGGCGCCATTCTCTCTGTGAAGCAAAAAGAGCTTCAGCTTTATTACCCGCAGAAGGGCTGGGTCGAACAAAACCCGGACGCTATCTGGAACGACACGCTGTGGACTTGCCGCGACGTCCTGCAATTTGCGCAGAAAAACGGCATTACAATCGCCGGGATCGGCATCACCAACCAGCGCGAGACGACAATCGTCTGGGACCGCAAAACCGGCAAGCCCGTCTATAACGCCATCGTCTGGCAGGACCGGCGCACGGCGGAAGCCTGCGCTGTCTTAAAGAAACACGAAGCGAAAGTCAGCAAAAAAACCGGGCTGTTGTTGGACCCCTATTTTTCGGCGACGAAAATTGCGTGGATTCTCGACAATGTGGATGGGGTGCGCGTGCGCGCGGAAAAAGGCGAACTGGCCTTCGGCACGGTGGACACATGGGTGTTGTGGAATCTCACGGACGGCAAGGTTCACGCAACCGACGCGACGAACGCCTCGCGGACGATGCTGTATAATATCGTGACGCAGGAATGGGACAAGGCGCTGCTGAAGTTGTTCAATATCCCGGCTTCGCTGCTGCCAATCGTGCACGACAATGTCCATGATTTTGGTGTCACCGAGAAAAATATTCTCGGGGAGACGATTACCATCGGCGGTATGGCGGGCGACCAGCAGGCCGCGCTGATCGGCCAGGCGTGTTTCAAGCCCGGGATGGTGAAATCAACATATGGCACGGGATGTTTCGCGCTTATCAATATCGGGCACATATTCAAACAATCGAAAAACCGTCTGCTTACCACCATCGCCTACCGCCTCAACGGAAAAACCACCTATGCCATCGAGGGGTCGATTTTTGTCGCGGGGGCGGCGATCCAGTGGCTGCGCGATGGGCTGAAGGTCATCCGTGACGCCAGTGAGAGCGAAGGCATGGCCCGCAGCGTTGCCGACAGCAATGGCGTTTATTTCGTCCCGGCTTTCACGGGCCTCGGTGCGCCGTACTGGGATCCGGAAGCGCGCGCCAGCATTTCGGGCCTGACGCGTGACAGCAATGCTGCGCACATCGTTCGCGCAGCACTGGAGGCGCAGGGTTTCCAGACGCTGGATCTCATGACGGCGATGGAAAAAGACAGCGGCTGGAAAGTTGAAGTGCTGCGCGCTGATGGCGGGTTGGTGGTGAATGCGTTCGTCTGCGAATTTCTTGCCGATATGCTGGACCGCCCGGTTGAAATTCCAAAGGTTGCCGAATGCACCGCTTGGGGTGCGGCGTGTCTGGCCGGGCTGCAATCCGGGGTCTTCAAAAATTTTGACGATATCTCTGCCCGCTGGCAGGCACGCTCTGTCTATAGGCCCAAATTGTCTGCTGCTGAGCGGCAAGACCTTTACCAAGGCTGGAAGCAAGCAATAAGCCAGGTCCTGGGATAAAAAAAGGGGCTGTCGTAGCTAAGCCCTAATGCTTGGTATGTTTATACCAATGTTTTAGCTGCTTGAGAAGCTGTTGATGGCTGCCCCCATTGAAGCGCCATTCGCATTCCTTCAAAAACCAGTAAAAATT
>Ga0247727_10003599_pt1 | contig 34006 bp, 29 predicted proteins | sample WisWelCaveWW1625_FD_202498 | JGI IMG/M metagenome (GOLD analysis project Ga0247727, IMG submission 202498) | Biofilm microbial communities from Wishing Well Cave, Virginia, United States - WW16-25 | ecosystem: Environmental > Aquatic > Deep subsurface > Groundwater > Cave microbial mat | place...
GTCCCGCGATGCTGGAAAGTGCGCTCGACCGCGAAGCGGAAAGAAATTTCAAAAAGAGTATCAAGACGCCGATCTCCAACGCCCTCTTCGATAATCTAAAGGGCTGGCGCGATGAGCTTTACGAAAATCTCGTCGCGTACAACAAGGGACGGCTCTTCACGCCCAAGATGATCGAGGAGGCGGTACAGCGAATCCTCGACCGTTTGATTTTCATCCGCACGGCTGAAGACCGCGAGATGGAAGGCGACAAATTGATTGCGCTCGTGCGCGAATTGCAGGACAGCCGTCGGCTCAACGATCTGATTCCCGCGCTCAATCGCCGTTTCCGCGCGTTAGACAAAATTTACAACAGCCAAATCTTTTCGCCGCATCTCTGCGAGGATTTGGAATACGAGCCGACGACGCTCGTGAAAATTATTGAAGGGCTGTACGAGTCGCGCGCGAACGCGGTGACTTACAATTTTGCGTTCATTGACGCCGATGTTCTCGGCAGAGTGTACGAACAATATCTCGGTTACACGATTTCGGCGCAAACCGACGCGGCGAAAAAAGTAGAGCAGGCGCGCAAAGCGAAACGCAAATCGCAGGGCATTTACTACACGCCGACATTTGTCGTCAAGTACATCGTGCAGCAAACGCTCGGACGTTATCTCGAAGAACGCGGCTACAACGCGGCGCGCACCGTGCGCGTGCTCGATCCCGCGTGCGGCTCTGGCTCATTCCTCATCGAAGCGTTCGAAGTGCTCGACCAATACTTGGCGCGCGAAAGCGGACAAGCGCGCGGCGAGTATCAATTTCAGGACGCGATGCGCCAGCGGCAAATCCTCGAAGAAAACATTTACGGCGTGGACAAGGACGAGCAGGCGGTTGAAGTTGCGCGGCTAAATCTTTTGCTCAAAGCATTGCACATCCGCGAGAAACTGCCGATGCTGAAACACATTGTAGAGAAAGATTCGCTCATCAGCGGCGCGGATGCGGAACTGGAAAAATATTTTGGCGCAAAGTGGAAAGAGAAAAAGCCGCTGAACTGGGAACGCGAGTTTTCAAAAGTGATGGCGGAAGGCGGGTTTGATGTGATTGTCGGCAATCCGCCGTATGTGCGCGCAGAAACTTTGGGAGAAGAATTCAAAGCGTATACGCAAAACAAATTCAGCACTGGCACGGGTCAAGCAGATTTGTATGTGTATTTTATTGAGCAAGCGCATCGGTTGTTGAAACCCGATGGATATTTTGGAATGATTGTCTCCAACAAGTTCATGCGCTCGAACTATGGCAGAGCATTGCGCGAATTTCTAGCAACTAAGACAACGCTGCTGGAAATTATTGATTTCGGCGAGTTGCCTGTTTTTCAAGATGCGGCGGCTATGCCAGTAATTATCATCACGCGAAACAAACGGACACAAAATCAATCATTTGTTTACGCGCCAATCAAGCGACTCGATTTCGCAACTTTAGATCAAGAAGTTACGACCATTGGCACACGGCTTGATGAGCGCGCTCTTCAGAACGGGAACTGGACGCTATCTAGTGACAGAGAACAATCTATTCTGGACAAGATGCGCGGATTAGGTATTCCTCTTGAAGAATATGCAGAAACTAAAATACTCCGTGGAATCATAACAGGTTTGACAGAAGCTTTTATGATTGACCGCGCGACACGACAACGCTTGATTGCCAAGGATGCCAAGAGCGCAAAATTTATCAAGCCCTTTGTAGTTGGCGATGATGTGCGGAAGTATCATATCAATTATCAAGACAGATATCTGATTCTGATTCCAAAAGGATGGACGAAATCAAAATCAAAAAACGCCAAAGACGCGTGGGGCTGGTTTGAGAAAAATTACCCAGCAATAGCGAGGCATCTAAAACCGTTTGCTTCTGCCGCTGAGAAGCGTCAAGACAAAGGAGATTATTGGTGGGAATTGCGCGCGTGTGACTACTACGAGGAATTTGAAAAACCGAAAATTATTTATCCAGATATTGCAAAGGAAAGTCGAATTGCTTTCGACACAAGCGGCTTGTATCTGGCGAACACAAGCTATTTCATTCCCAGCAATGATCTTTACTTGCTGGCGTTGCTCAATTCAAAGTTGATGTTCTCTTATTTCAAGCGCAGTGCCTCGGTTCTCGGTGATCCTGATAAAGGCGGCAGATTACGTTGGTTTCGCCAAGATGTTCTCAAACTTCCCATCCGCCGCATCAATTTTTCCGACGCGGCAGAAAAAATACAGCACGACGCCATCGTCGCGCTCGTCAACGAGATGCTGGAATTGCAAAAGGAATTTGCGGCGGCAGAGCGCAACAAGGAGGATCGCCGCCATGCGCTCAAGACTCGCATTGATGAAGTGGATACGGAGATTGACCGCGCGGTGTATCGGCTGTATGATTTGAGCGAAGAGGAAATTGAGATAGTAGAAGGGAAGGAGAGAAATGACTAGAACACAAGCTACCGCCGAGATTTTCTGGACCGCATTTCAGGTCTTGCCGTCCAAGGAAAAACTTGCGGTCTTGAAGCGCATCCTCAAAGATAAAGAGTTGCGCCAAACCGTGATTGATTTGTCGGGCGTCAAAAACCATCGCGCGGAACGAGCGCGTACTCCGCGCAAGTATTTGACGGCGCGCGAATTACTCAATTCGGATTTGATTGGAATGTGGCAAGACCGAACCGACATCGGCGACAGCGCGGCTTACGCGCGGCAACTGCGTGAGCAAGCGCAAAACCGGATGCTCAAATGATCCTGCTTGATACCGACGTAGTGATCGACCTGATCCGCCAACACCCACCCGCCCTGGCTTGGCTCGAATCACTTGGCGACGAAAAAATCCTCCTGTCGGGCTTTACCGTGATGGAGATTATCCAAGGTTGCCGAACCAAAGCGGAACAAGAACGAACCGAGCGGCAGATGGATGGCTATGTAATTGTTTGGCCATCAGAAGAAACATGTGCAACAGCATTACTCGCTTTCTCGCGTTACCGTCTCAGTCACGGGATTGGCATTCTCGATGCGTTGATCGGTCAGCTGGCAGTCGCTTTGAATTTGCCATTGCATACGTTCAACCAAAAGCATTATGCCGCAATTCCTGGTTTGAAAACCGTCCAGCCGTACAATAAGGAATCATAATTGCTCGCGCGCGCGCTGCATCACGCAAGTGAACGCGGCAGCGATTGACGCGCCGGTGAATCAAAAGACCTTCGAGGTTTCCAAAAACCTCGAAGGTCTCTTATTTGTCTGCCTTCTGATTGCTGATTACTGACGACTGAGTCTTCTACTCATACTCCCGACTCGCGCCCTCCAATTCCAAACCGCCGTGCCGCAACAAAATACTCTGCACCACTCCCAGCGAAGCCAATAATGAAACGAGCGAACTGCCGCCGTAACTCATAAAGGGCAACGGAATGCCGGTCACCGGCGCGAGCCCCAAATTCATCGCGAGATTGATGAAACTTTGCGCGAAAATGCCGGCGGCGATTCCGACCGCGATCAACTTGCCGAACGCGTTGCGCGCGAGCGTCGCCGCGCGTACGATGCGCCACAGCACGAACGCGAACAGCCCCAGCACAAACAGCGCGCCGACAAACCCTAACTCTTCGCCGATCACCGAAAAAATAAAATCGGTCTGCCGAATCCGCAGAAAACGCAATTGGCTTTGCGTGCCACTGCAATAGCCCGTTCCCCACAGCCCGCCCGAACCGACCGCGATGCGCGATTGTTGCACGTTATAGCCCGCGCCGAGCAGATCGCGTGTCGGATCAATAAACGTCAGAACGCGTTCTTGCTGGTAAGGGCGCAGATTGATCCAAATCAGCGGCGCGAGAATAATCAGAATGGCGGCGAGGATCGCTACATCGCGCGGCTTGATGCCGGCGGCGAGCGCCATCACGCCCCACGTCGCGGCGATGATGACGGTCGTGCCGAAATCGGGCTGGGCGTAGATGAGGACGAGCGCCGGCGCGACAAACGCAAACGACGCCGCGAGCCGCCGCCACTTCCACATCTCCGGCGCGTGATCGGACATGTATTTCGCGACGACGAGGACGAGCAAGAGTTTGGCTATCTCGGAAGGTTGAAAAAGAATAAAGCCGAAATCAATCCAGCGCGTCGCGCCGAAATTGATTGCGCCCCACAAAAAAACAAACGCGAGCGTACCGACGACAAAAATCCAAATCAGCCAGCGCCATTGGCTATACACGCGAAAATCAATCAGCGTAAAAACCAGCAATGCCGCCAGGCCCACGATCAAAAAAATAAACTGCCGCACTGCCGGACTGGAAAAATCGAGCGGCTCGTTTGTGAGGCACGCGGTCGCGCTGTAAATCATCGCGATGCCGATGAGCGCGAGCAAAAGCGTCGCGCCCAAAAGCCAGAAATCGAAATGTTCGAAGCGTTGTCGAGGAAGTTGTTGCATATAAACACAATGTCATTCTACTTTGCCCGTCGCCTGCCCGCGCTGCGCGCCGCGCTTCTCGCCGCGCGTTCGCGCAATCCCAAAACCGGAATATTCATCACGAGCCGATTGCCTTCGGTGCCGCGCGTAACCTGCACATCCACATTTGCGCGATCAATCGCGATATGATTCGAAATCACCTCGACGATTTCATCTTTCAGCGCGTTGAGCGTCGCCGGCGGAATGCTCATCCGGTCATGCGCCAAGACGAGTTGCAACCGCTCTTTGGCAATTTGCGCGCTCTCCTGTTGATCAAACAATCGCGAAAATAAATTCATAAGTCCCCCTCTGGAGAGACCTCAGAGGTCAGACAACAGATGACAGAAAAGATATGCAGTCTGTCGTCTGTCGTCTGTTGTCCGTCATCTCTTCAAGAACTTGCTCATCCGATCCAACAGCCCGGGCGAATCGTCGAACACCATAAACGGCACATCTTCGCCGAGCAATCGTTGCGCGATGCGCGTGAACGCGCCGCCGGCGAGCGAGCGATCGTCAAACGCGACCGGCTGACCCTTGTTCGTGGAAGTAATGATCGCTTCATCTTCCGGCACAATGCCAATCAACTCCACCGCCAAAACTTCGAGCACGTCTTTCGTGTCAAGCATATCGCCGCGCTTGACCATCGCCGGGCGCAAGCGATTGATGATCAGACGCGGCGTTGGCTTTTCCGCCGCTTCGGTCAAACCGATAATGCGGTCGGCATCGCGCACGGCGGAAACTTCCGGCGTCGTCACGATGATCACTTCATCCGCTGGCGCAATCGCGTTTCTGAATCCGTGTTCAATCCCCGCCGGCGAATCAATCAACACAAAATCAAATTCCTTTTTTAGGTCGTCCACGAGTTTGATCATTTGCGTTTCTTTGACCGCGGTCTTGTCGCGCGTTTGCGCCGCAGGCAAAAGCACCAAATCCGGCAACCGTTTATCTTTGATCAATGCCTGCCGCAATTTCGCGCGCCCTTCGACGACATCCACCAAATCATACACGATGCGATTTTCCAAGCCCATCACCACATCGAGATTCCGCAAACCGATATCCGCGTCCACACACGCGACGCGTTTGCCGCGCCGCGCGAGCGCGACGCCAAGATTAGCGGTCGTTGTCGTTTTGCCCACGCCGCCCTTGCCGGATGTAATGGTGATGACTCTTCCTGACATTATGCCTCCGGGGTTTAGATGATGGAAGTTAGAGGTTAGAAGTTAGAGCCAGTTCTAACTTCTAACTTCCAACGTCCAACTTCTAACATCCAACTTCTAACCTCTAATCACACTGTATTCCACGGTTCAACAACAATCTGTCCGTCGCGCACGCGCGCGATTTCCGCTGTCCACACCTGCGCGCGTTTTTCGTCCGGCGCGCGCGCGATAAATCCGCCGATGCGTAATTGCGTTGGCGCGAGATAGAGCGCGCCGACGATGATGCTTTCATCGCCGCCCGCGCCGGCGTGCACGACCCCGCGCAATTTGCCCCAAACCACAACATCTTTTTCCGCGATCACTTCCGCGCCCGGATTCACGTCGCCAATCACGACGATCGTACCCGCGTGCCGCACAACTTGACCCGAACGCACCGTGCGATGAATCAATAATGCCATACTCTCTTCGCCGGCGCTATCAAATTGCGCCGCGCGCGCGAACGCTTCGGGCGGGGCTGGCATCGCCGAGCGCAATTGCAAGAACGCGTCTTGCGCTTCGCGTTCGCCGATGATTGAGGTCAACACCATTTGATGTTGCGCGAGCAACGCAATCATTTCTTCCAATTGCGCGACGCCGAGCGCGCGCGCGCCGGTTTCCAATTGCACGCGCGCGCCGCGAAAAAATGCCTGCGCGCCCGGGCGAATCAATTGCCGCGCGAGTTCGTCCATCACCGCGCGCCACTCTTGATCGCCAAGCGAAATTTGAATTCCTTCGCGCGTGCCCTTGAAAGAAATGAGAGTCATTGCGTCGGCACAAATTGCACGATGTAACGCCGATACGGTTCGACCGAAATGGCGAACGCGTCCGAATCGGCGGGCGCGACGGTGCGGACGCACCAGCGCGTCGAATCTTTCCAATACACGCCCTTGAAATTGAACGCGCCATTGCCGTCCGTAATTTCCCGGAAAACTTGACCGCCGTCGCATTTATCCGCAACGACATGCACGCCGTTCACGCCGCGTCCCCCGGCATCCACGACCGTGCCAAAAATTCCCGGCAATTCGCCGCCGGCATCCACGCTCGACAGTCGTCCAACGTACTTGGGCGTTGCCGCGCCGCGCGTCGTTGACGGACGCACTGCGACCGGCGGCGCGATTGGCGCGGGCGGGCTCGCGAGCGGCGCGCTGTCCGGCAATCTAAAATACGCGCGCAAAATATCCGCCGCGACCGGCGTCGCCGCTTCGGACCCTTCGCCGCCGCCGGCGACGAAAACTGTGACGACAATTTGCGGATTTTCATACGGCGCATACGCGGTGAACCACGCGTGCGTCGGCAGATGCCCGTTCACTTTCGGACCATAATATTCCGCCGTGCCGGTTTTGCCGGCGACGTTCACGTCCGCGAGATTCGCGCGCGCGGCGGTCCCGCGCGTCACCGCGAGCCGCATGCCTTCGCGCACGATCGTGAAATTCGCCGCGTCAATTGGAATCTGGCGAATCAGTTCAGGTTGAATTTTGCGAACGAGCGCGCCGTTCGCGTCCGTCGTCGCGAGCGCGAGTTGCGGCTTGTACAATTTGCCGCCGCTCGCGACCGCCGCGGTGAATTGCGCGACTTGGAGCGGCGTCATCAATACATAGCCCTGACCGATGCCCATATTGTACGTGTCGCCAGTCGTCCACACATCGCCGATTGTTTTGCGTTTCCAATCCGGATCGGGCGCCAGCCCTTTCGCTTCGGCGGGCAGATCAATGCCGGTTAATTCACCAACGCCAAACGCGCGCGCGTATTCGGCCAGCCGGTCAATTCCCAAGCCGTTCTCAAAATCAGTGTAGCCGCCGGCGACTTTATAAAAAAATACGTCGGATGAAACCATCAAGCCCTCGCGCACATTGGTCGTGCCAAAGCCGGGTTTGTACCAATCGTAAAACGGTTGCGCGAGGGAGGGATCGTCCGGAAAAAATTTATTCGGCACCCAAATAATGCCGGGCGTCACCAGCCGTGTCTCCGCGCTGAGCGTTTTTTCTTGCAACGCGGCGGCGGCAGGAATGAGTTTAAAGGTCGAGCCGGGCGGGTATTGCCCGCTGATCGCGTGATTGACGAGCGGACGCGCCGGGTCTTGCGCGAGCGCGATGAAATCGTCAACCGAAATGCCGGTCGCGAATAAATTGTTGTCGTAACTCGGCAGGGAAACGAGCGCGAGCACTTCGCCGTTGCGCGGATCGAGCGCGATTGCGACGCCTTGCTTGGCGCGCGCGCTCCGCATCGCGCGCGTCAAAAGTTTTTCGACGCTCGCTTGAAATTCGCGGTCGAGCGTGAGAATGAGATTGTGACCGGGAACCGGCATGTCTTCGCCAAAACGCGCGACCTCGCGCCCGGCGACATCTACCGCGATATAGCGCGCGCCTTTTTTGCCGCGCAGTTCGCGTTCGTATGTGTACTCCAAACCGGTGATGCCGACTTGATCCGTCGGCGCATAGCCGATCTCGCGATATTCATCGAATGTTTCGCGCGGAATCGCGCCGACGTAACCGAGGATGTGCGAGAGCAATTCACCGCTCGGATATTCGCGCACCGGTTGCAAGCCGACCTGCACGCCCGGAAAATCGAGATGTTTTTCTTCGAGATAAAACGCAATCTCGCGCGGCACATTTATTTTGATCAGAATCGGCGTGAACGGCGCGCGATAACCGGTTTGCACTTGTTCGCGCAAACCCGGACGGCGTTTCGCCGGCGACGCGTCGCGCTCTAAACCGACGGGCAATCTGCCGACCACATCATCGCTGGTGTTCTCAATCGTCGTCTGTAGCGGCACGCCGAGCAAAAGCGACAGCGTTTGCAAAACGCGTTCGAGTTCGGGCGGATCGTCCGGCAAATCGGCGGGGATAATCGAGATGTTGAAGGAAGGAATGTTGCGCGTGAGGATGCGCCCGGCGCGGTCGTAGATAATGCCGCGCAACGCGTCGGTTTCGACCAGCCGAAAGCGATTTTTGTCCGCGATGTCGCGATAATAATCGCCTTGCGCGAGTTGCACTTGTGCGAGCTGAAACGCGAGCAGAGCGAACGCGCAGATAATTCCCAGACGAAAGAGCCGGAAATTTCCGCGCGGCTGATCGAGTTCATCAATGATGCGGCGCGTGAGTGAATATTCGTGTTCGAGATCGTTCACGGGAAAAATTATACTCTAATTTGGAGGGAATCGCAATGAGTTGGGAAACGAAACAGGGCTTGCGCAAAGTCAGAGAATAAAAGAGGTGAGAGCACGCCTTCGTGCGGCTTCCTGCAAGAGGCGGCACGAGGGCGTGCCTTGCTCCGCATTGTCAATGGACTTTGCACAAGCCCTGGGAAACGGAATGTTGCGACGCACTGTGATAGATGCGACGCGCTTGCCAAGTGCGTCGTAACTTACGCGCGCGCTTCAAAGCGCGCGGCAAGCCATTGCATCGGAAAATACAACAGTCCCAACGCGAGTGTGTTGAGGAGCGCGGTCGGCAGAGTCAAGCCGAGCAAATAATCATTCCAATCTACGGCGCGATTGAACAGCGCGAGCGTCGCGAGAATGATCAAATGCTCGCACAGCGTCGCGACGAGCATCGCCGCCGGAATAAAAAGCAAATTGCCGCGCACGGCGTTCACCGCGTCGAGCGCGGTGAACGCGCCGATCAGCGTCAACGCAAAGGTTAGCGTGCCAAAGGGCAGTCCCGCCGTGAGATCGAGAAAAATTCCGAGAAACAATCCCCATAAATACGCGTCGCCACTGCGCGTGGACAATCCGCGCGCGACGACGATCATCAGCGCAAGATCGAATCGATAGCCCGCGACATCGAGCGCGGGCAAGAGCGCGGCTTGTACCGCCGCGATGACCGCGAGAAATGGAATGAGAAACCAGAGGGACATTGGAAAGGCAAAAGCGGAAAGCGAAAAGTGAAAATCAGAACGTAACACCCAGAAGTCAAAACGCAAAACGCAAAACGACTAACGACTAGCGACAAACGACTAACCACTATGGGCTGGGCGTTGGCGTGCGCGTCGGGCGCGGAATTGCGGTCGCGGTCGGTGTCGGTTCTTGCGTGATGTCGGACGGCTTGAATTTTTTTAGAATCAAAACAAATTCCAAGCGCGTGAAATCCACCGTCGGCTGAATGTCCGCTTCTTGAAACAATTCAATATCGCGTTTGCGGATTTCCGTTACTTGCCCAATCAACAAACGTTTTGGGAAATTGCCGCCGATGCCGGACGTGAGAATCAAGTCGCCGGGTTTGATCGCTTCACCCTGCGGCACATATTTGATGACGAGTTGTCCGTTCGCGGTTCCTTGCGCGACGCCGGTCGCGCGCGTCGATTGCACAACCGCGTTGACGGAACTCGACGGATCAACGATGAGTAAAATTTTCGCCCAATTCGTACCGACTTGCGTGACGCGTCCGGCGAGACCGCTCGGCGTCAGAACCGGCATTCCCGGCTTGACGCCTTGCGCGCTCCCTTGATCTACGACGAGCGTGTGCACGAGATTCGAAGGGTCTTGCGCGATGACGCGCGCGTAATCGGGCGAGCGTTCGAGAATGCTCGCGCCAATAAAATCAAAATCCGGATGGGCTTGTTTGTAACCGAGTTGCTGGCGCAGGAGCAAATTCTCTTGCTCTAATTCGCGCCCGCGCGCGGCTTGCGACTTGAACGCTTCCAATTGCGTTTGCAATTCGACGACGCGCGCGCGCAAAATATTCGGGTCTTGAAAATTATCGCCGAGAGTTTGCGCGCCGGTGCGCGCCGTCGCCGCGCCGCCGATGAGCGGCTGAAGCAAACCGAACGCGAGGTCTTGCAATGGATCGAGCCAGCCCTGCGAACCGAGAATCAAGAGGGCGAGACTTGCCAAAAGCAAAATGAGGATGAGCGGGGTGCGATTGCGCGAGGGAGAGTACATATTATCGCCGAATCGGGCGGCGCGGCGCGGTGATAATTTTGTGGAGCGTATCGAGTTCTTCGAGAATAATGCCAGTGCCGCGCACAACGGCGGTCAGCGGATCGTGCGCGACGTATACGCGAATCCGCAATTCTTGCGTCAAGCGCTCCGCGATGCCGCCCAACAGCGCGCCGCCGCCGGCAAGCGCGATGCCGGCATTCATCAGATCGGAAACTAATTCCGGCGGCGTTTCATCCAGCGTCGTGCGGAGCGCCTCGATGATTTGATTGACCGGATTTGCCAACGCTTCGCGAATTTCGACGCTCGAAACTTCAATCGCCTCCGGCAAGCCGGTGATGAGATTGCGACCGCGCATTTGATGCGTGCCCTCATTGACGAGCGGAAAGACCGAGCCAATCGTCAATTTTATTTCTTCCGCCATTCGCTCGCCGATGAGCAAATTATATTTCTCGCGCGCGTACCGAATAATTTCCTCGTCCATCTCGTCGCCGGCGATACGAATCGAACGACTCGTCACGATGCCGCCGAGCGAAAAGACTGCCATCTCGGTCGTGCCGCCGCCGATATCCACGATCATACTGCCGATGGATTCGGTGATTGGCAATTGCGAACCAATCGCCGCCGCCATCGGCTCTTCGACGAGAAAAACTTCGCGCGCGCCGGCGTTGATCGCGGCGTCGTGCACTGCGCGTTTTTCGACTTCGGTCACGCCGCTCGGAATGCCGATGACGATGCGCGGGCGCGCCGGTAATGGGAGGATCGTGTGATTGTGCACGCGCGTGATAAAGTACTCGAGCATTTTTTCCGTCACGTCGAAATCGGAAATCACGCCGTCGCGCAAGGGGCGAATCGCGACAATGTCCGCCGGCGTGCGCCCGACCATTAGCTTTGCTTCAGAGCCAATCGCGAGCACGCGCTTGCTGCGCTTTTCGACCGCGACGATAGACGGCTCGTTGATCACAATGCCAATGCCGCGCACGAGCACGAGCGTATTCGCGGTACCGAGATCAATGCCAATATCGCGTGAAAATAATCCGAGGAAAGAGTTGAGAGGACTGAACACGATTGGATTATACCACAATCGCCGGGAATGAAAAACGGGGCGAAATATTTCGTCCCAAAAAAAGACCTTTGAGGTTTGTAATACCTCGAAGGTCTTCGCTCTATTTCTTGTCTTCTTTTTTCGCCTCGCCTTTTTTGGCTTCGGGTTTCTTGGCATCGCCGGCGCCTGTCGCCGCTTCGCCTTCCGCGTCTTCCTCGTCAATCTTGCCCTTCTTGATCACTTCGACTTCAGCCGTTGCCACTGGCGCGATGGTCTCGATCACTTCTTCCTTGACCGGCACGACCTTGGCGATCATCTCTGTGCGCGCCGTCAGAATTTCAAACTGATCGCCGAGATTCAAATCGCCGACGAGCAAACTCTTGTGCAACTCGATCAACCCCGACACATCCACTTGAAAAGCCGGCACAAGATTGCTGGGCAACACGCGCACATGTAAAGTGGAAATGCCGTGAATCAAAATGCCTTCGCCGCGCGTAACGACCGGCGACGTTCCGGTTAGAACAATTGGAATTTCGGTCGAGATTTTTTCGGTCAGCGATACTTCTTGAAAATCCACATGCACGAGTCGCCCCGTGATCGGGTTGCGTTGAACGTCGCGCGCAAGCACGAGTCGCTCGCCGCCGTCGCTTTCAACCGTCAACTTGATGAGGCGATTGCGTCCCGCTTTGGTAATAACGGACAGGAGGGTTTTTTCCTCAATTTGAAGCGGGAACGTGGTGGCAAGATGGCTTCCGTATAAAATTGCCGGAATCAATGCCGCGCGGCGCATTTGAGCGACTTGTTTGCCGATGACGATTCGCGTTTGCGCGCTTAAAAGAATGTCTTCCATATTTCCGATAACCTTCCTTAAAAAATAGCGTGAAGATTGTATGCGGAAAGAAAGAATAAGTCAAATTATCGAGGTGCGACGCACTTTGCAAGTGCGTCGCACCTTTTTTTCAGAAACCTGCGAGTCTTTGGTTGCCCTCGCGATTCTCTTGTGCTACTATGCGTCCGTGCCTCTCCGTTCCATTTTTTCCATCGGCGCGATCTTGTTTTCACTCTCCGCGTGCGCGTCCGCGAGCAAGCGCGTGGTTCTGGTCGCGGACGGCGCGCGGCGCGTGGCAGACACTGCCGCGGTTACGGTGCAAGATTTTTTGCGCGAACAAAACGTCGCGCTCGGCGATAACGACCTCGTCGAGCCGCCGCTGTACGCGGAAATCGCGCGCAGTGAAACGATCACGGTTACGCGTGTGCAAATCAAGACCGCAACAATGTTACAGCCCATTCCCTTTACGCGCCGCCTCGTCCGCGATGAAACCTACCCGGAAAATCAAATCCGCGTTCTGCAACTCGGCGCGAATGGCGCGGTCGAAATCACAGTGGCGATCACCATCGAAGACGGCGTCGAAACGGCGCGCCGCGAAATCGCGCGCAAGGTAATTGCGCCCGCGAAAGATGAAGCGCTCGCGCTCGGCACGCAGGGCAGTCTGCCGAATGTGCCGATACCCGGCGGCGCGATTGTTTATCTGGCGAATGGCAACGCGTGGGTGATGCGAAATGCAAGCCATGATAAACGCGCGGTCACCGCGACCGGCGATTTAGATGGACGCGTTTTCTCATTGTCGGCAGACGGGCGCGTTTTGCTTTTTTCGCGCGCGGCGGAGGATGAAGCGAACGCGTTCAATTCGCTCTGGATCGTGGATACGCTTGTCGTCGGTGAGACGCCGCGCGCGTTGCCGATCAAGGATGTGATTGCCGCGCAGATCGCGCCGGACGCGCGCGCGCTGGCGTACTCGACCGGTGTTAAACTCGCCGGCGCGCCGGGTTGGAAAGCGCATAATGATTTATACATCGCGATCCTCGACGCGAATCTGAACGTCGCCGCGCCGCGCCAAATGATTTGGAAACCGCAAATGCCGGGCGCGTTCGGTTGGTGGGGCGGAAATATCGCGTGGTCGCCGGATGCGCGCGCGCTGGCGTACGCGTTTCCGACGGAAATTGGCTATAGTGAAATTCCGGCGCGCCCGGCAAACGCGCGCGGCGATTTTGTGGAAACGCTCGCGCCGCGCAAAACGTTGAAAAAATTCGCGCCGTTCGCGACGCGCGCGGATTGGGTCTGGACGCCGCCGGTCGCGTGGTCAAGCGACGCGCGTTTTATCCTGTCGGTCATTCACGCGCCGCTCGCGAATCCGCTCGTCGCGAACGAAGACGCGACGTTTGAGGTGTGGGCATTTGCGCGCGATGGCGCGGTGAGCGCGGCATTGGCAAAGCAAACCGGCATGTGGGCATTGCCGCAATGGTCGCCGCTCGACGAAAAACGCGAGAGCCGCATCGCGTTCGGCGTCGCGCTGTCGCCGAGCGATAGCGAACGCAGTCGGTACGCGCTGAATGTAATGGATCGCGATGGCGGAAACAAAAAACAAATTCTGCCGACCGTCGCGAATGAAAACGGATTGCTTGCGCCGCAGGTCGCGTGGTCGGCGAATGGCAAGCAATTGATCGCCGTGCGCGACGGCGATGTGTGGCTCTACGATTTCGCGTCCGCGCGCTGGGCGCAGTTGACGGCGAATGGCGCGAGCGCGTTGCCGCGGTGGGGGCGGTGAAATTCAAAATTCGCAATTCGTTTTCCCTTCTGTCATGCTGAGCCGTTCTTGCGAAGCATCTTGTTATTCCCCATAAAGTGTGCTCCCATCCGAATAACGAGATTCTTCAGTCGCTTGCTCGATTTTTAGTTGCGGCGCGGTTTGAATCAGTCGCTCCTTCAGAATGACAATTCCTCTAACTCTCCAATGAAACTCAAATCTCTCTTTCGCTTTTTTATTTATTCATCCCTTCTCCTCGTCACAATTGTCTTTGCATTCGCGAACATTCGTGATCAGCAAACACAAACGCGCGGCGTCGCGTTCGACGCGCGCGATGCCGCGCCGGTGTTGCCTTCGCCCTACGGCGTGAACGCTTCGCTTGAGCAATACGCGAGCGATGCAGAGTTGCGGCACGCGCTCGGGCTGATGCGCGATGCCGGTTTTTATTGGGTGCGTCAATATTTTTTTTGGAACGACATCGAGCCGCGTGCCGGCGAATACAATTGGGAAAAATGGGACGCGCTTGTTGCGCGCGCGGACGAAGCCGGCTTGCATCTCGTCGCGGTCATCACGACGACGCCGGAGTGGGCGCGCGATTTGGGCGAGCGCGATTTGCTCTACGCGTCGCCGGATCACGCGGATGATTACGCGCGCTTTGTCGCGGCGTTCGCGCGGCGTTATCCACAGATTCAACACATCCAAATTTGGGACAATCCGAACGTCCATCCGTTTTGGGGACGGCGAAATGCTGATCCATTTGAATATGCCGCGCTCTTGCGCGCGGCGGCAAACGCGGCGCGCGTGGCAAACCCGAACGTCAAAATTATTTCGGCGGGACTCGCGCCGAGCGGCGAACTGATTCGCGGGCATCCGGATTTTTCAGACGCGCTGTATCTGCGCGGGCTGTATGATGCCGGCGCGCAAAACGATTTTGATATTCTCGGCGCGAAAGCGTACGGAATGTGGACGGGTCCCGAAGACCGCCGCGTCGCGATGGACGTTTTCAATTTTTCGCGCGTGATTCTTTTGCGCGAGGAAATGCGCGCGCGCGGCGACAACAAACCGGTGTGGGCGGTCGAGATGGGCTGGAACGCGTTGCCGTCAGAGTGGCGCGGCGCGGCGTCGCCGTGGGGCACGGACGCGGCAGAAACGCAAAGCGACCGGCTCGCGCGCGGCATTGCGCGCGCGCGGAGCGAATGGCAATGGATGCCCGCGCTGTTCGTTCAGCATTTCCAGCCGAGCGCGCGCGCCGATGATCCGGTGTGGGGCTTTGCGCTCGTGGATAAAAACTTTCAACCGCGCCGCGCGTACGATGCCGCCAAGCAAACGATTGCCGCGCCGATTGCGCCGGCGACGTTTGATTTCGCGCCCTTTTATCTGATGCTCGGCGCGCTCGCGGTTGCCGGAATTTTTTCCGCGTGGCATGCCGCGCGCGCGTTGGCTTTGCTCGCGGGGGGCGACGCGTGGCGCGCAGCGCAGGCGCGGTTCGCCGCGTTGCCGGAGCTCGCGCAGATCGGCGCGCTCGTCGGCGTCGCGCTGGCATTTTATTTCTCGCCGAACGTGATTCTCAATTTCGCGCTATACATTTCACTCATCATTCTTTTTTCATTCCGCCGCGACCTTGCGTTGTTCCTCGTCGTTTTTTCAATTCCATTTTATCTTTTGCCGAAAAATCTAATTGGCAACGCGCAGTTTTCAATGGTCGAATTGCTGACGCTGGCGGCGGCGGGAGCGTGGAGTTTGAGAAAACTAACTTCAAGTTCCAAGTTTCAAATTTCAAGTAATCTGAAACCTGCAACCTGGAACTTGAAACTTGAAACTCTCGATTGGGCTGTGCTCGCGTTCGTTGCGCTGGGCGCGTCGTCGGTCGCGCTCGCGGCGAATTTCGGCGTGGCGAATCGCGAATGGCGCGTGATGATGATCGAACCGGCGCTGTTGTACGCGCTCATTCGTTTTTCCAAGTTGCAGGCGCGTGATCTAGAGCACCTTGTCCATTCGTTTATTTTGTCCGCAGTCGTCGTCGCGCTGATCGGGATATACCAATTGCTCTTCACCAATTATGTGATTGTCGGCGAAGGCGTGCGACGCGTGCTTGCCGTATACGGCTCGCCAAATAATTTGGCGTTGTTTATGGAACGCGCGTTGGTGCTGGTTGTCGCGCTCGCGTTGTTTGGCGGCGAACAGCGGCGACTAAAAATCGCGGCTGCAACATCGCAAAGTCCGCCTGCGCGGGCTGAGCCGACGCCGGTCGGCTTCGCGCTCTGGGTGAAGCGACTTCAGTCGCCGTATTTATTTGCCGCGCTGGTCATTGCGCTCTGTTTGTATTTCACGTACTCGCGCGGCGCGTGGCTGATCGGCGTGCCCGCCGGTTTGCTCGCGCTCGGGTTGATGGGCGGCGCGCGCGCGCGGCGCGCGGTCATCGCGCTGATGATCGTTGGCGCGCTCGCGCTGATTCCATTTTTGCAAACCGAGCGCGCGCAATCGCTTTTTCAAATTGGCACCGGCACCGGCTTTTTCCGGACGAGCGTGTGGCAATCCGCGCTCGCGATGATTCGCGATCAACCGATTTTTGGCGTTGGGCTCGACAATTTCTTGTACGCGTACCCGAAGTACATCAACCCGGACGCATGGCGCGAGCCGAATCTTTCGCATCCGCACAATATCGTTTTGGATTTTTGGACGCGGCTCGGCGTGATGGGCGTCGCGGTATTGGCATGGATGGTCGCGGAATTTTATCGCGCGGGATTGAAGCGAATGAACGGAACGCAGCGCGCGCTCGTCATCGGTTTGCTGGCGAGTATGACGACGACGCTCGCGCACGGTTTGATTGACGCGGCGTATTTCTATGTGGACTTGGCTTTTGGGTGGATGTGGTTGCTCGCCGTGATGGAAGTTTCGAGATTGGATGTTAGAGGTTCGAAGTTGGATTGATTGCGGCGGCATCCGATTTCCAGTTTTCAAATTTCAATTTCTAGACGCATTTGTCATTTTCTTTTTCATCGTGTATATTGATTTCAAAAGCAAGCATCGCTTGTGGAGGTCTAAACACCGATGCGTATACTGGTCACCGGCGGCGCGGGCTTTATCGGCTCGCACCTCTGCGATTATTTCCTCGCGCGCGGGGATGAAGTGATTGCCGTAGATAATTTTTTAACCGGCAGTCCCGACAACATCGCGCATTTGCAAAATCACCCGCGTTTCAAATTCATCCGGCAGGACGTAACCGAATACATTCGCATCGAGGGCTATCTCGATGCGGTGTTGCATTTCGCGTCGCCGGCAAGCCCAAAATCGTACATCGCGTTTCCGATTCAGACGCTCAAGGTCGGCGCGCTCGGCACGCACAAGGCGTGTGGGTTGGCGCGCGCGAAAGGCGCGCGCTTTTTGCTCGCGTCCACGTCCGAAGTGTACGGCGATCCGCTCGTGCATCCGCAACGCGAAGATTATTGGGGCAACGTCAATCCGATCGGACCGCGCGGCGTGTACGATGAAGCGAAGCGTTATGCCGAAGCGATGACGCTTGCCTATCGCCGCGCGCACAATCTCGACACGCGCATCGTCCGTATTTTCAACACGTACGGTCCGCGCAACGCGCTCGATGATGGGCGCGTGGTGCCGAACTTTGTCGCGCAAGCGTTGCGCGGCGAGCCGCTCACGGTGCATGGCGAAGGCGCGCAGACGCGCTCGTTTTGCTACGTGAGCGATTTGGTCGAGGGCATCGCGCGCTTGCTCGCGTCGGAGGAAGCGGCGCCGGTCAATATTGGCAATCCAAACGAGATGACGATTCTGACGTTCGCGGAAAAGATCAACGCGATCACCGGGAACAAAGCCGGCATTATTTTTCAACCGCGCGGGGTGGACGACCCGAATCGCCGCTGTCCGGATATTTCCAAAGCGCGCCGCATTTTGAATTGGGAACCGAAAGTAAGTTTGGATGCCGGTCTGGAAGAAACGATTGCGTACTTTGCGAGCAAGATGAAAAAATAGAATGTTTTCAAACGCGATCACGCGGCAAAATTTTTCAAGAGCGGGGTTTGCGCTCGCGCTGATTGTCTGCGCGGGCGCGTTGATTGTTTTGCCGCTCACGTCCGCGCTCGTGTTGATCGGCGGCGCGCTCGCGCTCATTGCGTTGTTGCGTTGGCACGAACTCGCGCTGTACGCGCTCGTCTTGGCAATTCCGTACGGTTCGTGGTTTCCGTTGGCGACGTTTGCCGGCAATGTAACGATTGCGGACGCGCTGATCGCGCTCGCGCTGGGGTTGTGGCTGACGCGGATGATCGTGAGCGAGCGCGCGGTGCGCGTGCGCCTGCCGCCGCTCGCCGCGCCGTTCGCGCTTTTTCTCGGCGTCGCGTTTCTTTCGTTCACGGTTGCCGCATCGTTTCAAGCCGCGCTAAAAGAATTTGCGAAATGGGCGGAGATGTTTGCGGTGTACGTTTTGGTCGCGAACACTCTCGATGAAACAAAATTGAATCGCTTGCTCGGCGTCATTTTTTTCGCCGGTTTGAGCGAGGCGGCAATTGGGATTTATCAATTTGTTTTCAAGGTCGGACCCAAAGGATTTATTTTATTTGAGCAGTTCATTCGCGCGTACGGGACGTTTGAACAGCCGAATCCGTACGCGGGGTATCTTGGATTGATTATTCCGGTGGCGTTTGGGGTGGCGCTTGGCGTTTGGCAGAGCAAGACGACAGACGACGGACGACCGGCATCAGAGAGACCCACGCATCACGCCACACGCATCACAGCGAGTCTCAGTTCAATTCTCGCGCGCGTCAGTCTTGGCGCGCTCGCATCCATTTCGCTCGCCGCGATGCTTGCCGCGCTCGCGATGAGTTGGTCGCGCGGCGCGTGGCTGGGCGTTGCCGCCGCGCTCGTCGCGGCATTTATCGTGCAGAGCCGCCGCGCGTTTTTCTTTGCGAATGTCGGCGCGTTGCTGCTCGCGTCTGCCGTGATTCTCGGCAGTTTGAATCTCATTCCGGATTTCGTCGCGGAACGCTTTAGCGGCATCGCGAATTATTTTGGGATTTTCGATGTGCGTGGCGTGCCGGTCAACGACGCGAATTTCGCGGTCATCGAGCGGATGGCGCATTGGCAAGCCGCGGCAGAGATGTTCAGCGAACAGCCCTGGCTCGGCATCGGCATCGGCAATTATGCCGTCGCGTATCCGCGTTATGCGTTGCCGCATTGGGATGATCCGCTCGGTCACGCGCATAATTATTTATTGAATGTCGCGGCGGAAACTGGACTCGTCGGCGCGGTCAGTTACGTATTATTGTGGGGCGCGGCGTTTTGGCAGGGATTGCGCGCGGTGCGCGCCTCGCGCGGAATTTATCGCGCGCTCGCGGCGGGATTGGTCGGCATGCTCGTCGCGCTCACCGTGCAGAACGCGTTTGATAATCTGTTCGTGCATGGGATGCATATGCAGGTCGGGATCGGGCTGGGGATTGTCGCATACCTGAATTGGGTGCGGGATGCACATGCGTAATTGGTAATTCGTAATTCGTAAACAGAAATCGGAAATTGAAAATCAGAAATTCTCGCGGGGGTTCAAGCTTGTCCAAACTTTTGACGCTGGTCGCCGCGCATCAGGGCGAACTCAACCGCTTTTTCAAATTCGCCGCGGTCGGCGCGATTGGCGCGATCATTGATTTCAGCGTATTGAACGCGCTCGTATTCAATCTTGATTTTGCGAAACCGAACGCGAACATCGTCTCGGTCTGTTGCGCGATTATCAGCAACTTTACATGGAATCGTTTGTGGACGTTTCCCGAATCGCGCGAACGCGCTCTGCATACACAGTTCGGCAAATTCGCGGTGGTGAATGTCGTGGGCTTGCTGATCAATCAGTCGGTCTTTGTGCTGACCGACGCACTGATTTTCGAACCGGCGTTTGGTTTTCAAGTCGGCTTGAATCTTGCGAAAGCGACGGCGATTGGCATTGTGCTGTTTTGGAATTTCGGCGTGAATCGTTTGTGGACGTATCGCGGACTCTAATGCGAATCGGAATTGATTTCACCTCCGCCACGCGTGAACGCGCGGGCATCGGACGCTATGCGCGTGAACTCATCCGCGCGTTGTCGCGCGCCGATCGCGAAAATGAATACATCCTCTTCGTCCCGCGCGATGCGGATGCCGAGTTGCTCCATTACGACTGGTCTCCCAATTTTTCAATCCGCCGCGCGCCGCTGACCGAACGCTGGCTCGCGCGCCTCTGGCATCGCGCGCGCGTGCCGCTCTTTATCGAAACGTTCATCGGCACGGTGGACGTTTTTTATTCGCCGGATTTTTTACTGCCGCCGACGCGCGCGCGCCGCGCGCTCGTCACGGTCCACGATTTGTCGTACGTGCGCGTGCCGGAATGTTTTCCCGCGCCGTTGTTGCATTACCTCAACCGCGCCGTCCCGCGCGCGCTCGCCCGCGCCGATCTGATGCTTGCCGATGCCGCCAGCACGCAACGCGATTTGATGGACGTTTATCGCGTCCCCGCCGAAAAAATTCGCGTGCTCTATTCCGCCGCCGATGCGCGATTCCGCGCGCCGATTTCCGAATCCGACCGCGCGCGCGCCCGAAAAAATTTGCAACTCGACGCGCCGTATGTCCTTGCCGTCGGCACTTTGCAACCGCGCAAAAATTATGTGCGATTGATGAGAGCGTTTGCCCAATTGCTTACAAATTACGAATTACGAATTACGAATTTGAATTTGCTCATCGTCGGCGGCAAGGGCTGGCTCTATAACGAAATTTTTGAGACCGTCGAGCAGTTCAATCTCCGCGATCGCGTTCGCATCACCGATTTTGTTTCCGATGCCGATCTGCCTGCGCTGTACGCGATGGCGGAAGCATTCGTGTATCCATCGCTCTACGAGGGCTTTGGCATTCCGATTTTGGAAGCGATGAGTGCAGGCACGCCGGTGATTTCGTCGAACACTTCTTCGATGCCAGAAGCCGGCGGCGATGCCGCGTTGTATGTTGACCCGCGCGATTGGGACGCGCTTGCCGATGCGCTCGCGCGCGTTTTGAAAGATGCCGCGTTGCGTGCTAAACTGCGCGCGTTGGGCTTGGAGCAAGCGAAAAAATTTTCGTGGGACAAGGCGGCGCGTGAGTTGCAACAATATCTGCTCGGCAAGGGCTAAGCGACAAAATCCCAAATGCCAAATCCCAAATCCAAAATCAAAAATTCCAAATTGCCAATCGAAAATCGAAAATCGAAAAGGGCAATGTCAGACGCCAGCATCCTGAATCAGAAATTGGTTGATCAACTCAAACGCGACGGGCACATTCGATCAGCGCCGGTCGAAGCCGTGTTCCGCGCCGTGCCACGCCATTTGTTTTTGCCGGACACTCCGCTTGAACAGGTTTATTCCGACCAAGCGATCATCACCAAACGCGGCGAAGCGGGCGCGCCGATCAGTTCGTCTTCGCAACCGGCGATCATGGCGATTATGCTGGAGCAACTTGATTTGCAACGCGGACAACGTGTTTTGGAAATTGGCGCGGGGACGGGCTATAACGCCGCGCTGATCGCGCACATCGTCGGCGCTGTGGGCAAAGTTGTCGCTATTGATATTGATGCGGAGATTGTCGAGAACGCGCGCGAGCATTTGCGCGCGGCTGGCGTTGAGAATGTGCGCGTGATTTGCGGCGACGGCGGCTTGGGCTATGCCGATACCGCGCCGTACGATCGAATTATTTTGACGGTCGGCGCGTGGGACATTGTGCCAGCATGGATTGAACAACTTCAAGCCGGCGGACGCCTGGTCTTGCCTCTGGCGTTGCGCGGGGGAGTGCAAAAGTCGATCGCGTTTGAAAAGCGAGACGATTACTTGGCGAGTCTCTCGGTTCGTGATTGTGGCTTTATGACTTTGCGCGGCGCGTTCGCGGCAACGCAGAACGCAGTGCAACTGAGGCCCGACCCTGCTCTTCGTCTCACTGTAGATGATAGCGTTTTAGTTAATTCAGATACGCTCTATCGTCTTTTGACCGAAGGCGGCAAAGACTGGAACACTGGGATTGAGTTAACCGGGCGAGAGATTTTCGGCGGCTTGAATCTCTGGCTTGCCTTGAAGGAAGCCACCTACTGCAGGCTCGAGGCGATCGGAGAGATGGCAAAACGGGGTCTCGTGCCGCGTCTGTTTGGTGGTATGGACAAGTACTGTGCGACCAACGGAGTTCTCGGGGATGCAAGTCTGAGCGTTCTCGTGCGGCCGCCCGATCATGGGGAGGAGGATGGGGAGAATTCAACGCGATTTGAATTGTTTGTCCGTCAATTTGGCGCGGACGATGCGCTTGCGCAACGCTTGGTGAGCCAGATTCGAGCGTGGGACGCGGCAGGCAGACCGTCGAGCGAGCGGTTGCGCGTGCGCGCCTATCCGCGCGAAGCAACGCCCGCCCTGTTGAATCCCGAGTTTATGATTGAGAAAACTTGGACGCGGTTGGCGATTGAGTGGGTGCAAGAGTAGAATGACTCGCACCTCGTTCTTGCCCACCCTCTACACGCTCGGTCTCGGATTCGCCGGCATCGGCGCGCTCGTGGCGCTGACCGATTTCCGCGCGCTGTTCGCGGCATTCGTGCCGTTGGTTTTTTTCGCGGCATTATCCATGTTCGTCAAACGCGCCGGCTTTCACGTCGCGCCGCAAGTTACGCATAGTTTGGTTGGCATCGTTGATCTCGCGGCAGTTTTTGCGTTTGATCGGATCTTCGGCGCGTGGGTCGCGGCAGTGAGCGGGTTTCTATATCTTTTTCTGAACGCGCTCCGCCGCGAAAAGCACACCGCGTTTAATCTGCTTCACGTTCCGGTGTTCAATGCCGGACTGAAAATCGGCATGGCGTACGCCAGCGTCCATGCCTTTGAATTTTTTGGCGGCAAAATTCCGCCGACGAATTTTTCGTTGGATGATCTTCCCGCGCTCGCCGCCGCGGTGATCGCGTGGTTCGTTGTAGATCACGTTGGCTGGAGTTTGTTAGAGTGGACGCGCGGCGGCTGGGACGCGATGTCAAATTTTTTGCGGCGCGTTCTACCGTATTCGCTCTCGACGGAACTCTTCCCGCTTCCTTTCGCGATGGTCATCGCCGTCGTGTATGCGGCGGAAAACATGCGGCTCTTATTCATTTTACTCGCGCTGGGACTCGCAGGGACGGCGATCATCGTGCAACGACTTGCCGATACGAGCGCGCGGCTCGAACGCCGGCGGAATGAACTGAGCGTGCTGAATGAATTTGGGCAAGCACTCGCGCAAGCCGGCTTGGAATCAGAAAAAGTGGTGGATCTATTTTACGAGCACGCGCGGCGCATCGTCCCAGCAGATTATTACCGCATCGAATTTTTTGATCGCGCCCGTTCGACGCATTTGCATTCGATGCTCGTTCTCGAAGCGTGGAACGGACAGTTGACCCACCCGTACGCGCGTTCGCACGATACGCGCCTCGCTGATTATTTATCCACGCGGCGCGAACCCCTGCGCCTGGTCGGCGTCGCGCGCAGCGACGCGGAAAAAGAAATCGTTGCGCTTTTTGACGCGTTGCGCGCGCAACATCCCGCCGCCGAAAATATTTTGTGCGTCCCGCTTTTCGCCGGCGACGATCTCATCGGCGCGCTCACGTTGCTTTCCGCTTCGCCGCGTCCCTTCTTTCCGATTCACGCACGCAATCTCGAATTGATGACGAATCAAGCCGCGGTAACGATTCAAAACGCGCGCCTCTACGCGGCGGAGCGCCAACGCTCGGCGCAACTCGCGACGATCAGCGAAGTGAGCCGCCAAGTTGCCGCGCTGTTGGATTTAGACGAATTGTTGGAGAGCATCGTCACGCTGACGCGAGAACGCTTCGGCTATACCAACGTCCATATTTTCACGGTGGATCGCGACGCGCGGCGCGCGATTTTTCGCGCGAGCACGCATCCGCGCGGCGCGGAATGGCGCGCGCGCGGCATCGGCTATCGCGTGGGCTTGGAAGGGATCGTGGGTTACGTCGCCGCGGTCGGCGAGCCGCTCGTCGTTAATGATGTGAGTCAAGAGCCGCGCTTTGTCCCGTATCCGGACCAAGTCGCGGATGAAACGCGTTCGGAAATCGTCGTGCCGCTCGTGATCGGAAAAAAAGTAATCGGCGTTCTCGATGTCGAGAGTCATGAGTTAAACGCGTTCGGCGACGATGATTTATTTGTTTTGACAACGCTCGCCGCGCAAGTCGCCGCCGCGATCGAGCGCGCGCGCTTGGGGCAAGATGTCGAAGCGAAAAAGCAATTGGATTATGAACTCAATCTCGCGCGCCAGATTCAAACCAGTTTTTTGCCCGCCGCGTGCCCGGCGGTCACAGGGTACGCGATTCGCGCGTGGTGGCAAAGCGCGCGCGAAGTGAGCGGCGACTTTTACGATTTTGTGCAACTGACCGGGAATCGTTTGGGCATTACGATCGCGGATGTTTCCGACAAAGGCATGGCGGCGGCGTTGTTTATGGTGTTGTCGCGCACGATCTTGCGGACAATGGTAATCGGCAAGCCGACCGCGCGCGAAGCGATCGAGCGCGCGAACGACGTGATTCTCGCGGACGCGCGGTCGGAAATGTTTGTCACCGTGCTGTACGCAGTCCTCGATCCGACCAAACACAAACTTACCTACGTCAACGCCGGCCACATTCCGCCGCTGTTTTATTGCGCCGCGAAAAAAGAATTGCGAACGCTCAAAGAGCACGGCATCGCGCTCGGCGTTATCCCGAACGTTGTGATGGAAGAAAAAAGCGTCGCGCTCGACGTGGGCGATATTGTCTTGCTGTACACCGACGGCGTAACGGACGCGATTAACTCAGCCGAAGAGGAATTTGGAACCGAGCGGCTCGCGGAATTGTTGCGCGAAAACGCGCCGCGCAGCGCGGATGAAATCATCGAAACGATCCAGCGCGCGATCGCGGATTTCGCCGGCGACGGCGCGCAGTTTGATGATGTAACGCTGGTGGCAGTGAAACGCTGTGAATAAAAAAAAAGACCCGGAGGGAGGAGTTCCCCGGGTCTTTTCAATAATTCGGTGATCGCCGCCTACGACCACCGTTTTCTGATTGGAGTGTAGGCGATACGCTTTTGCTTGTCTGTAGTACTTGCTGGTTGACCCGGCAGTACCCCATTGAGAGTGAGATGCTTTATTTCCGCCTCCTTCGTCCGCTCCTCCTGCTCGCTTATCACTTGCTCTATCACCAACTCGCGTTCACGTACGATATTGTGAGCGCGCTCGTTTCGCGCGGGCGCTGGCGCGATTGGACGCGCGCGGCGATTCCTCACATCGCCGGCGCGCGCGTGCTCGAACTGCCGATCGGCACCGGCAATTTGCATCTCGATTTGCGCGCGGCGGAATACAAACTGATCGGCGTTGACCTTTCGCCGGCGATGGTCAATATTACGCGCGGTAAATTCCGGCGCGCCCAAAAAAACGCCGCGCTCGCGCGCGCGCGCGCGCAAGCATTGCCGTTCGCGAATGCATCTTTCGATTCGATAGTGATGACGTTTCCCGCCGCGTTCGTCCACGACGCGCGCACGTTCCAAGAATTTTTTCGCGTGCTGGACGCGCGCGGGCGCGTGATTTGGGTGGATGCGGCGCATTTGACGACGCGCGGCTGGCTCAGCCGGCTGGTGAACAGCGTGTACGGCGCGTTCGGCGGACGACCGGCGTATGAGACGACGATGACGCGCTTGCTCGCGCAAGCGGGATTTGCCGCGCGCGTCGAGATTGTGGCGGATGATGTGAGCGCGGTGTCGGTCGCGATTGGGATCAAGGTTTCTTTGACAACCTCCGCGCGGCGTGCTAGAATCGAAAAAAATGAATCTACGTAACATTTACCTCGATCATTCCGCGACGACGCCGGTGGATCCGCGCGTGCTGGACGCGATGCTGCCTTATTTCACCGAGCATTTCGGCAATGCGTCGAGTCTGCATCGCTGGGGGCAGAACGCCTTGCGCGCGCTCGATGAGTCGCGGCGGAGCATCGCGGAAATTTTGCATTGCGATCCGCGCGAAATTATTTTTACCTCCGGCGGCTCCGAGTCCGACAATCTCGCGTTGCGCGGCGCGGCGTTGGCGCGGCGCGGCAAAGGCAATCACATCATCACGACGACGCTCGAGCATCACGCGGTCTTGAATACCGCCGCGCATCTTGAAAAAGAATTTGGTTTTGAAGTCACGCGCGTGCCAGTGAATCGTCGCGGATTAGTCAACCCCGACGACATCGCGCGCGCGATCACGCCGCGCACGACGATGATCAGCGTAATGTACGCGAACAACGAAGTCGGCACGATCGAGCCGATCCGCGAGATCGCGAAAATCGCGAAAAAGCGCGATGTTATTTTTCATACCGATGCCGTGCAAGCCGGCGGCTATCTCAACCTCGACGTGCGCGAGTTGAGCGTGGATTTGCTTTCGCTTGGCGCGCACAAATTTCACGGACCGAAAGGCATCGGGGTTTTGTACGCGCGCGCCGGCGCGCCGCTGTTGCCGATGCAGACCGGCGGCAGTCACGAACGCAATCGTCGCGCCGGCACGGAAAATATTCCGTACATCGTCGGCATCGCCGCCGCGCTGAAAATCGCGCAGAGCGAACTTGAGCAGACAAACGCGCGGCTATTGGCATTGCGCGAGAAATTGATCGAAGGCGTTTTGGAACGCGTCGCCGGCGCGGAATTGACCGGCGACGCGACAAATCGTTTACCTGGGCACTCGAGTTTCGTTATCCCCGGCGCGATTGGCGACGAAATGGTTTTGGGTCTCGACATCGCCGGCATCGCGGCATCCACCGGCAGTGCGTGCACCGCTGGCTCGCTCGAACCGTCGCATGTGCTCGCGGCGATGGGCTATGCCGCCGGTCTCGCGCGCGGCGCGTTGCGGCTGACACTCGGACGCGAGAATACAGAAGTAGACGTCGAGTCCGCTGTGGGCGCAGTCGCGGACGTGGTGCGGAAACTGCGCGGAAAGTAGAATGGTAAAAGTGCAAAGTACATTATTTATTTGGAAACAATTCCGAAAGTAGGCAGAGAGTGAGCGAGAAAAAAACCGTCGTCGTCGCGATGAGCGGTGGCGTAGATAGCTCGACCACTGCCGCGCTCCTCGTCGAGCGCGGTTATGCTGTCATCGGAATTATGATGCGCTTGTGGAGTGAAGGCAGCGGCGAAGGTGACGAAAGATTCGCGCAAAATCGCTGTTGCTCGCCGGAAGCCGTCGCCGATGCGCGCGGCGTGTGCCAAAATCTCGGCATTCCTTTTTATCTTTTGAATTTCGAGGACGATTTTAAAACACACGTCGTAGATTTTTTTCTCGATGGCTATGCGCGCGGCATCACGCCAAACCCCTGCCTGCAATGCAACCGGCTGGTGAAATTCGGGACGCTATTGGATAAAGCGCGCGCGCTCGGCGCGGATTATCTCGCGACCGGGCATTACGCGCGTGTGCGCGAACGCGACGGAAAATTTCTTTTGCACAAAGGCAGTGACCCGAAAAAAGATCAATCGTACGCGCTGTCGGTGCTGACCCAAACGCAACTCGCGCGCGCCTTGTTTCCGCTCGGCGAGTTCACCAAAGTGGAAACGCGCGAGATGGCGCGGCGATTCGGCTTGCGCGTTTCCGAAAAGCAAGACAGCCAAGACCTTTGCTTTATCGCGGATGGCAATTACCGCAATTTTTTGCGCCGGAATATTCCGGACGCACTGGTACCCGGCGACATTGTGGACGCGCGCGGAAATTTTTTGGGACGGCACGCAGGGCTGGCGTTTTACACGATCGGTCAGCGGGAGGGCTTGGGCATCGCGGTCGGCAAGCCGCTGTACGTGCTCGCGCTCGACCACGCGCGCAACGCGTTGGTGGTGGGCGAACGCGACGAGTTAGGCAAGCGCGAATTGATCGCGCGGGATGTGAATTGGATCGCGGGTGAATCACCATCACCGCGCGGCGAGATGCGCGTTGCCGCCAAGATTCGTTATCGCGCCACTGAAGTATCTGCCGCCGTTGTGCCGCTCGGCGACGCGCGCGCGCGGGTGCGCTTCGATGAGCCGTTGCGCGACATTACGCCCGGTCAAGCGGTTGTGTTTTATGCCGACGATGAATGTTTGGGCGGCGGGATAATTCAAGCGGCGGTGTGATGCGATGAATCTGCCTTTAATTTCTCCCGCGCTGGTTTTGGCTTTCCTCGTCGCGACGATTTATGGCTTTATTTTTTTTCTATTGTTTGGGTCGGGCAGGGCGCGCTTGATATTGTATTGGTTCGTCGCGGTCGCGGGATTTGGCGCGGGGCAGGGCATCGCGAGCGCGATTGGACTGCGACTGCTCAATATCGGCGACGTGCATTTGATTGAAGGCACGCTGGCGAGCGCGCTCGCGCTGTTCGGTGCGCGCGCGGGGTTGGCGCGGTAGTGATGCACGCGCGACAATTGCGGCGCGTTCCAATTTATGCTATAATCGCCGCGAGTTTGGAAAGGACGTATTCTTGTGACCCTCGTGCGCGATTTAGCCATCATTCTGCTCGCGCTTGAATCGCTTGTCATCGGCGTCGTGCTGGTCGTCCTGCTGATTGAAATCCGCAGTTTGATCCGCTTGTTGCGCGATGAGGTCAAGCCGATTTTGCAATCCGCGGACGAAACAGTGCGCACGGTCCGCGGCACGACGACCTTTGTCAGTGAAAATTTTGTCAGTCCGATTGTTCACGCCTCCGGTTTTTTCGCGGGCGTGGCGCAAGTCCTGCGCACCTTGACGCGGCGCAGTCGCTGAGGCGCGTCACATTTTTGGAAAGGAGAAAAATCCAATGGCAGATGAAAGTCGCGGTTGGGAGTTTTTCACCGGCTTTTTAATTGGCGGTGTGGTGGGTGCGGCAGTCGCGCTCTTGCTCGCCCCGCAATCCGGCGAGGAAACGCGCGCGCTGATTCGCGACCGCAGTGTGGAATTGCGAGATCGCGGCATTGAATTGAGCGAAGAGGCGCGCGCCCGCGCGGAACAATTGGCGGGCGAGGCGCGCCAACGCGCGGAAGAATTAGAAAAGCGCGGGCGCATGGCGTTCGAAGAACAACGCGCGCGCTTGCAGAACGCGATCGAAGAAGGCAAAGAAGCCGCCGGGCGCAAACGCGATGAATTGATGTCGCGGCTCGAATCCGAAAAAACCAAGCGCGCGACCTAATTCGCACGCTTCAAAAAAACGGGCAAGTCGCGGTATTGCGATTTGCCCATTTTTTGTTGCCATTTCCCAAAGAGGAGACCACGCGAGTGAATCCACGCGACTTGATTCCTTATTTCAAAGACCATCGTCCGTTCGCCATTGCCGCGTCGGTCGCGCTCGCGTTGCTCTATTTGGAAGAGGGCTGGGCAGTGTTTTTGCTTTGGTCCAATCGCCCCGCGTCCGAAGCCGCGCCGATCATCGGCGCGCTCACGCTAATCGTTTTGATCGGTTATTTGCTTTCATTTCTTTTGCCGCCGCGTCTGATCAATGCAAAGTGGAAATATCCGCGCGCGTGGGGCGTCTTTAGCCGCGTAACGACACTCTCGTTCGCGTTCGCGATCGCGACAAATGTCGCGGCATTTGCGTTGCTGTTGTTTCTCGCGGGCGGCAATCTGATCGCGACGTACCTATTGCTTCGCGATGTGTACATTTACACGCTTGTGGGACTCGTCATTTTTCACGGCTTGCTTTTGTACGTGCGTTATCTGCGCTATGTGTATCACACGTTTGGCGCGCCGCCGCCGAGCAAAGTAATCGGCGCGTCCGCCGGCATTGCGATTTTGATTTTGCTTTTGGTCGGCTTTCTTTTTTCAACCGACTTGCGCCAACTCGAAACCGCGTCGCTTGCTCAGCAAGGGCTGGTCGGCTTGCACATTTACGGACGCATGTTTTATTTATTGACGATTATGCTCGGCGCCTTTGCTTGGCATTTGCGCTGGGTGGCAGACCACTAAATCAGTCAACAGTCGTCAGTAGACAGTAAACAGAAAAATACATTGACGATGTTTCTGTAGACTGTTTACTGTTGACTGGCTACTAGGAGTTTACATGCGTACTCCCATCATCGCCGGGAACTGGAAGATGAACAATTCGCTCGCAGAGGCGCGCGAACTCGTCGGCGCGTTGCGCGATGAGATGGCGGCGCTCGCGGCGGGCGGCAAAGTCGAAATTGTTTTGTGCCCGCCATTTCTCGCGGTGCCGAGCGTTGCGGAATTGCTGAAAGGGACGCCGGTGCGCGTGGGCGCACAGGATTTGTTTTGGGAATCCAAAGGCGCGTTTACCGGCGAAATCTCGCCGGCAATGCTCGCTGAAGTTTGCGCGTACGTGATCATCGGTCATTCCGAACGGCGGCAATTCTTCAGCGAGACGGACGCGCACGTGAACAAAAAACTGCGCGCCGCGCTCGCGCATCAACTTGTGCCGATTGTTTGCGTCGGCGAAAATCTCGCGCAGTATGAAGCCGGGAAAACCGGCGAGGTCGTTGGCGCGCAAGTGCGCGCGGCATTCGCGGAAGTGTCGAAAGAGCACGCGCGCGGCGTCGTGATTGCGTACGAACCGATTTGGGCGATTGGCACTGGCAAAGCCGCGAGCGGCGCGGGCGCAAATGCGGTCATCGGCTTGACGATTCGCGGCGCGCTCGCGGAAATGTTCAACGAAGAGACCGCGCAAAGCGTGCGGGTGCAGTACGGCGGAAGCGTCAATCCGAAAAATGTCGCGGAATTTCTGGCGCAACCGGACATTGACGGCGCGCTCGTCGGCGGCGCGAGTTTGGTCGCGGCGGATTTCATCGCAATCTGCAAAGCGGCGGCGCGGTAGGGGCGGGTCTTGTGCCCGCCCGATAGTGGGCAACCACAAGAGTTGCCCCTACGTAATCGATCATGTCCATCCTCCTCTTCCTTGCCATCTTCATTCCCACGCTTTTACTGCAACGCTGGTTGCATCAGCACATTCAAGGGCTGGCGCTCGCGCTCACCGGTAACGCCGGATGCGCGGTGCGCCTTTTATTTTATTTGCTCTTGCCGGGAATTTTGTTGCACGAGGCAAGCCATTACATTGCCGCGCGTTTGCTTTTCGTGAAAACAAACGGCGTCAAGATTGGCGTTTCGCAGACGCGTTCGAAGCAAATTAGTTTGGGATCGGTGAATATCAATCACACGGATCCGGTGCGCGAGAGTTTGATCGGGATCGCGCCGTTCGTGGTCGGCATCGGCGCGATCTGGTTGATCGCCGGCATCGGTTTTGATTTGTGGCCCGGGCGGGGCTTGAATCTCGGCAAATTTATCGCGAGCACGATGGAATACGCGCGCGATTGGACGACGTGGCTCGGCGTCTATTTAATTTTCGCGGTGAGCACCGCGATGATTCCGTCCGAATCGGATCGCGAGCCGTGGGGTCCGGTGTTGACGTTCATCGGCGCGCTGGTCGCGATTTTATTTTTGCTTGGCTGGACGCCGACGGTGCCACCGAACGTGATCGAGACGGCGCGGCAATTTATTGATGCGCTCAATTTCGCGCTGGGGGTCGCGCTGGCAGTGAATGCGTGCGTCGCGGGCTTGCTTTTGCTTTTCGAGCAAACGTGGCGAAAGATGGGCGGAAGACCAGTGGAGTATCGCGTGAAGAGAAAATAATTATGTTGTCTGTTGTCTGATTTTTACCAACACCATCGCCGCGCCCGCGCCGATCACGACGAGCGCGATCAATTTGTACGCGCCGCTCGGCAGAATCAGCGCGAGCAAGCCGAACAGCGCGGTGAACGCGTAATACATCCACACAATCGCGCGTTGCGACAATCCCAAATCCAAAAGCCGATGATGCAAGTGCCCACGGTCAGCTTGGAACGGCGATTTGCCGGCGCGCAGGCGGCTGACGATCTGCCACGCGACATCGAGAATCGGAATCAGCAAAACGAGCAACGCGCTCGCGACTTTTGCGCCGCCGATGATCGAGAGCGCGCCGAGCGCGAAGCCGAGCACGAGCGCGCCGGCGGTGCCGAGAAAAATGCGGGCGGGGAAAAAATTGTACGGCAATAAACCGACGAGCGCGCCGATCAGCGCGAGCATCAACAGCGCAATCGAATATTGCTCCAAGCCGAATGTGTGAATGAACATCACGAGCGCGGCAAGCGCGACGACGCCCGCCGCGAGTCCATCCACGCCGTCGAGCCAATTCACCGTGTTGATCATTCCCATCAGCCAAAAAATTGTAAAGGCAATCGCGAACCAGTTGTCGAGCATGATCGGCGCGCCGAACGGGTTTGGCAATTCGCGAATCACCACGCCCGCGCCGACGGCGATGGCGGACGCGATGAATTGCGCGGCGAATTGCGGCAAGGCTTTTAGGTCTCGGCGATCATCGTACAATCCGACCGCAAATAACAGCGTGGAACCGATGAGCAAGCCGGCAAGCCGGGTTAATTCATTGGGATCGGTACGCGCGTAAATCAACGATACGCCGATGGCGGCAAAGAACGCAAAAAAAATCGGCATGCCGCCGAGGCGCGGCGTTGGCGTTTCGTGCACGCGGCGCGGCGCGGGCTGATCCATCGCGCCGATGCGCGCGGCTAAGCGGATTGCGAGCGGGGTGAGGATGAGGGCGAGCACGAACGCGGTGAGAAAAACAGAGGCAAAAATATAAAGCATTGGATTCGCGAATCATTCTAGCGGAGGTGGTGGGAAATTCAAAATTCGTAATCCATAATTCGTAATTCGTTCGTCTCCCTTTACGCAATACTTTCGTTGCCATCAACCATCCCTAATTTCCATTCTCCGCCTAGACATTCCCTCCAATTCCGTCTATAATTGCCGCGTGTTGATGCGGCGCGCGCGGTTTGTGTTTTTCATCGCGTTGGCGGATTGCGTTGCGCCAACTTTATTGCCCTCGCGTCATCGCCCACTGTTTTTGTTATGCACACACTCGTTCCGCCGGCGTTCACACCAACAACCATCTGAGAGTTCGCGCAATGAATTCATATTACGGCAAACGCTCCAAGCGCTCGGTGAATCAATTGATTCATCCGAATGACCTTGACTATTTCGAGCCGCGCGCGGCAGATGGACGCGCCGGCATCGTTTTGATTCTGCTGGGCACGTTGGTCATGTGCGCGGTTGGCGCGGTCGTCGCGCCGGCGGGGCTGGGCGCGTTTGTCGGCTATCAAGATTTGCTTCAACAAAATCAAGAGAATGCGAATCTGCATTTTCAACGCGGCGTGGGTTATCTCGCAGAAAATTATCCGGAACTCGCGTATAGCGAATTTGGGATCGCGCTCAAATATGATCCGACGAATGAACCGGCGCGGCAAAAGTACGACGAGTTGAGCCAATCGTTTGGCGGCAAAGGCACGCGGGGCGCGAGCGAGTCGAATGTCGCGCCCGCGCTCTATGAGCAAGCGAAAAACTTTGTCGCGAAAAAACAATGGAGCGAGGCGGTGTTGCGGCTCGAACAATTGCGCACGTTGAACAAAGATTATCGCGCGGCTGAAGTGAACGACCTGCTTTATGATGCGTACGTTCAAGCCGGCAAAGAGTCGGTCGCGTTGGCGCAAATCGAACTTGCGCGCGAACGCTTTGACGCCGCGCTCGCGATCAAAAACGGCGATCCCGAAATCAAACGCCAGCGCGACCTCGCGAAACTGTATCTCGAAGGGCAACAATACGCGGGAACCAATTGGCAGACTGCCGCGCAAAAATTCGACGCGCTGTACGCGCAAGAGCCGAATTACGCCGACGTAAAAAAGCGCGTCGCGGAAGCGCATAGCGCGTACGGCGATAATGCGGCAAAAACTAATGCGTGGTGTCTCGCTTTGCGCGAGTACGACGCCGCGGTCGCGGTTTCCAATGACGCGGCGCTCGCGGACAAACGCCGGCAAGCCGCGACGAATTGCAAACAATTGTTGACGTCGCCGCCAACACCGACGCTCGCGCC